>Ga0213866_10000025_pt1 | contig 139258 bp, 143 predicted proteins | sample PICome_11_FD_160079 | JGI IMG/M metagenome (GOLD analysis project Ga0213866, IMG submission 160079) | Coastal seawater microbial communities near Pivers Island, North Carolina, United States - PICO284 | ecosystem: Environmental > Aquatic > Marine > Coastal | place: USA: North Carolina... | reverse complement strand
CGCCTGGGCGGCAGGGGAGGAGCTCTCCGTGCTCCTCGAGACCGACGACGAGCTCACGGCCGGCGACTTCGTCAGGAACATCAAGCAGCTGATGGACCTGCTGCGTCAGGTTGCAGCCGTGGCCCCCGACCCCGCGACCGCCCGGTCCGCCCGACACGCCGCCGACGCCCTCCACCGGGGCGTGGTGGCCCTCTCGGGCTCGGTGGAGGTGGCGTGACGATCCGCAAGGGCGAGGACTGGGGCGTCGCCGAGCCGGTGCCCGCCGATGCCCGGGTCGTCGACTCCGACCGGGCCGCCGGCGAGCTGGCCGCGTCTCACCGACGGGCCGGCGAGCCGATCCCGCCGATGGTGCTGACAGGCGGCGATCTCGCCCGCACGCTCGGCGGCGGGCGAGCCGACGCGACCACTCGCAGCCGCGTCGCCATCGATCTCGGCGCCGTCCTGGTCGACGGACGCCTCCACTGGTTCGTCGCGCATCTCGTGGCTCGGCGGTCCTGGCTCCGGGGCCGCGTCGTCATCGCCGCCAACGCCGCCTTCCTGGGCGAATGGAACATCGCGCCGCAGGCCCACCCCGGCGACGGGCGACTCGACATCCTCGACGCCGACCTCTCGCTCGGCGACCGATGGAAGGCTCGGCGACGACTCCCGCTCGGCACCCATGTCCCGCACCCGGCGATCGACGTCCGTCGCGTCGAGGCGATCCAGATCGACCTGGCGACTCCGACGCCCGTACGCATCGACGGGCACGACATCGGCGCGGCCCGCGCCCTGAGCATCAGGGTCGAGCCCGCCGCGCTCGACGTCTGGATCTGAACCCGACTGCGGGTCCGGCCCGGGCCTGCTCGGTAGCATGAGCCAATGGACGTCACCGAGGCAAAGCAGCGGGTCCGCGCCGAGATCGAGCGGCTCACCCCCGCCCTGCTCGAGGTGTCCCACGAGATCCATGCCAACCCCGAGCTGAACTTCGAGGAGCACTTCGCCCACGAGATGCTCACCGGCGTGCTCGCCGACGAAGGCATCGCGCCCGAGCGCTCGGCCTACGACATGCCCACCGCATTCGATGCCCGGGTCGGATCCACGGGCCCGACCATCGCGGTCTGCTGCGAATACGACGCCCTGCCCGGCATCGGTCACGCGTGCGGTCACAACATCATCGCCGCCGCCGGACTCGGCGCGGGGATCGCGGCGGCCAGCGTGGCCGAGGCGCTCGGCGGGCGCCTGGCGATCCTGGGCACGCCCGCCGAGGAGGGTGGCGGCGGCAAGGAGTTCATGATCCGGGCCGGCGCGTTCGACGACGTCGACGCGGCGATGATGGTCCACCCCGCCGACCACGATCTGCGCTGGATGCAGACGATCGCGGTCCATACCCTCGATGTCCAGTACGGAGGCCAGGCAGCCCACGCTGCCGCGGCGCCCCACAAGGGACGCAACGCACTCGACGCCGCCGTGCTCGGCTACAACAACGTCGCCGCCCTCCGGCAGCACATCCGGCCCGAGGAGCGCATCCACGGCGTGTTTCACGACGCGGGGGAGAAGCCCAACATCGTGCCCGACCGCACCACGGCCGAGTGGTACGTCCGAGCCGCCAACATGGCCACGCTCGAACCCCTGAAAAACCGGGTGGTCGCCTGCCTCGAGGCGGGCGCCCTCGCCACGGGCTGCTCGATGCACCACACGTGGAACGACCCGCCGTTCCTCGACATGATCGACAACACGCCGCTGCTCGACCTCTACTGCGCGAACGCGACCGAAGCCGGCCGAGTGGTGGTCGAACCCGATCCCCAGTCGATCGTCGCCGGCAGCACCGACATGGGCAACGTCTCCTACGTGGTGCCGTCGATCCACCCGATGATCCAGGTCGCGCCCCGAGGGTGTGCGATCCACACGCCCGACTTTGCCCACCACGCCCGCAGCGAAGCGGGCGACCGGGCGGTCGTCGACGGGGCCCTCTCGATGGCACTGACGATCGTCGACCTGTGGACCGATGCCGAAACCATGGCATCGGTCCGCGACGCCCTCCCGACGAACCAATAGGCTCACGCACCGATGACGGTCTACATCGCCGAGGAGTTCACCGCCGAAGAGGCCGACATCCTCCGCCGCTACTTCACCAACCTCGACCAGCCGGTCTTCGCTCTGGTCAACCTCCCCGAGGTGGTCAAGGGCGCGCTGTTCGCCCGCTACTCACGGTCACCCCTGAGCCTGCGACGGCTCTTCCTCCAGGAGTTCGTGGGGGACCTCGACATCGAGGGCGACCAGACCATCGACGCAACGGTCGGGCTCCGCCGCGCCGAAGAGCTCTACGACAAGGTGTTCTTCGAGTACGGCGACGACAGCGTGGCCCAGCTGGGTGGCGTCCACCTCGCCTGCGAGCAGGCCAGCAACGTGCTGACGAAGGTCCTGGAGTGGGGTCGGCTCATGGCCTACCTCGAGCAGAGCACCCGCTACATCGCCTACGACCAGAGACTCGGGGGAAGGTACCGCTACTACCGCGATCCCGACATCCTGAGCAGCGCCCTCGGCACGCGCTACATCGCCGACATGGACCGCATCTTCGATGCCTACTCGAGCCTCGTGCCGCAGATGCAGGAGTTCTTCAAGGCCACCACACCGAAGGACCCTTCCGACAGCGACTTCGCCTACCGCACCGCCATCAAGGCTCGTGCCCTCGATGCGATCCGCGGGATGCTCCCGGCCTCGTCGCTGTCCAATCTCGGCATCTACGGCACCGGCCAGGCCTACGAGGCGCTGCTCCTGCGCATGCGCTCCCATCCGCTGCCGGAGAGCCGGGCCTACGCCGACCTCATGTTGACCGAGCTCCGCAAGGTCGTGCCGTCGTTCCTGAAACGAGTCGATCTGCCCGACCGCGGCGAACGCACCAGCGCCTACCTGGCGGACACACGCGACTCGATGGACGCCATGGTCGACTCGTTGTTCGGCGATGAGACCGGAGGTGTCGTCGACGACGACGTGGTCGAACTCGTCGATTTCGACCCCGAGGGCGAGATCAAGACCGTCGCCGCGATGCTGTATCCCCACACGTCGCTGTCCGAGGCCACCATCGAAGCCAGGGTGCGCGCCATGTCGGTCGATGACCGACTCGACGTCATCAAGGCGTATGTCGGACATCGCGAGAATCGCCGCCAACGTCCGGGCCGGGCGTTCGAGCGCACCGACTACCGCTTCGACGTGCTCTCCGACTACGGCGCGTTCAGGGATCTCCAGCGTCACCGGATGCTCACGATCGACTGGCAGCCGCTCTCGCCCCGACACGGCTACGTCACGCCCGACGCCGTCCGTGCAGCCGGTGTCGAAGACGAATTCCGCGGCGCGATGGAGCGCTCGGCATCCCTGCACAACGCGCTGCTCGAGGACCACCCCGACCAGGCGGCCTACGCCGTCTCGCTGGCATATCGCGTGCGCTACTCGATGCAGTTCAACGCCCGCGAGGCGATGCACATGCTCGAGCTCCGCACCACCCCACAGGGCCACGAGGCCTACCGGCGGGTCTGCCAACGGATGCACACCGAGATCGCCGAGAAGGCCGGGCACAAGGCCCTGGCCGAGGCGATGCGGTTCGTCGACCACACCGGAGAACCGGCGCTCGGTCGCCTCGATGCCGAACGACGCGCCGAGGAGCGGCGCCGCCGCAGCCGCGATCTGGGCTGATACGTTTCTTGCCGCACGCGGGCGGAGCCGTAGGAGGCTCCCCCTGTACCCCCATCCCCAGAGCTGGCGGCCGCTGGCCCTGCTCAGCGCCCTCGTGAGCGCCACCCTGTTCGCCACCGCAACGGTGACCGTCGCTCCCGGCGACACACTCTCCCAAATCGCCGAACGCAACGACGTCTCGATCGACGACCTCATCGCGTGGAACGACATCGACGACCCCGATCGCATCTTCGCCGGATCGACCCTGATCGTCTCGGCCCCCGAGGCGGCGACCACGGGCACACCGAGCGGAGAGACCGGCACCCATGTCGTCACCGCCGGCGACACCCTCTCGGCCATTGCCTCCCGGTTCGGCACCTCGGTCGCCGCACTGGTGGCCGCCAACGACCTGGCCGATCCCGACCGCATTCGCGTCGGGCAACGACTGACCCTGTCGACCACCCCTGCGACCACGACCACCGTTGCGGCCCGCACGCACACGGTCGTCGCCGGCGACACCCTCAGCTCCATCGCCGAGGCCTACGACGTGAAGACCGGCGTGCTGGCCACCGACAACGACATCGCCGACCCGGACCGCATCAGGATCGGCATGGTCCTCACCATCGGGGCTCCCGCGCCCGCTCCCGCTCCGGCCGCGCCCGCAACCACGACCGCTCCGACCATCACGGAACCCGCGAACCCGACTCCCTCGACCAGCCGGGCCGCCGACGAGGTGCTGTTGACCCCGATCTTCGCCCAGTGGGCCGAGATCTACGACGTGCCCCGGGACCTCGTCGAGGCGATCGCCTGGAAGGAATCGGACTGGACGCCTGACGCGGTCGGCGCCGACGGACATCTCGGCATCATGCAGCTGAGCCCCGACACGGTCCAGCTCATCGAAGGAGGCCTGCTCGGTCGGGACATGGACGCGCTCGATGCGTCCGACGGCATCCAGATGGGTGCACGATTCCTGCGCTATCTCCTCGATCGCACCGACTCCGAGCGCGAGGCCGTCGCCGCCTGGGTGCAGGGGCTCAACGGCGTCCGGACCAACGGCGTGAGCGCTGCCGGCGCCGGCTATGTGGACGCAATCGAGGAAATCCGCCGCCAACGGGCATGAAAGGGGCATGATCCTCCTGCTGATCGCAACAAATCGGGCATCGGCGTTGCGGTAGCGCCCGCAGTGTCTATGATCCGCCGCAACATCCGAGGCGCAGGAACCATGGCTGACGAAGATCCCCCAGCAGACGACATCGAAGAACCCGACTTCGAAGAGGACGTCGTCGAAGACGACGACGACTTCGACGAGGACGACGAGTTCGCGGCCGTCGACGGCGATGCGGTTGTCGTCGACGACGACGACGATGACGACGAGGAAGACGATGTCGCGGCGCCGGCGCGGCCGGCCGACGACGACGATGAGGACGACGACGACGTCGAAGCGGACCTCGATGCGATCCTGAAGGGCCGCATCGCCGCCGGCGACGACGAGGACGAAGACGACGACGAGGACGAGGGGAAGCCCTCGAAGCCGGCACCCACCCCGCCCGGAGAGGCCGAGCCGGTCGTGGCTCGTCAGGACAACGAGTTCTCCTGTCCCAACTGCTTCCTGCTCGTCAACAGCGCCGCCGTGGTCGACGGCGAGTGCCCGCACTGCGGAGGGCCGGTCGAGCTCCCGTGAGCGACGAGGAACGGCTCGCGGATCAGGTCCTCGACATCTTCGTCTACGCCCCGATCGGTCTGGCCCTCGAAGCGCGGGAGTTGATCCCGAAGCTCGCCGACCGCGGACGCGGCCAGGTCGCGCTGACCCGACTGGCCGGCAAGGTCGCCGGCCAGCAGGGCCAGGGAGAGGCCCGCAAGTTCCTGGATCAGGCCATCGAGGTCGTCAGCACGGTGCTGTCCGGCGAAGCCGGCGACCCACCGATCCACGACGAGGAGATCCTCGATCTGACCGGCGACGGCGAGTTGCCCATCGCCGACTACGACGACATGACCGCGCCCGAGCTGCTGCCGTTCCTCACGCCGCTCAGCGGCGACGATCTCGCGACGGTGCTCCGCTACGAACAGACCCACCGCAGCCGGGCGACGGTGATCAATCGCATCCGCCAACTCCAGGGCTGAGCATGGAGATCGCCGTCCGCGAGGCCCGGTCCGACGAGATCGAGCTGGTCGCCGCGCTCAACAGAGAAGCGATCGCCGAACTCCGCCCGCATCGGGGCGGTGAGATCTGGAGCCAGTGGGAAGCACGACCGGAGCCGCTGGAGGGCAGCCTCGCGGCGCTGGCCGCCGACACCTCTGCATCGCTGCTGGTGGGCACGATCGACGGGGTCGTCGTCGGCTATGCCGCGATCGCGGCCCACGCCCTGCACGACGGTCGCCGGATCGGCCACCTCACCGACCTCTACGTCCTCCCCGATGCCCGCGGCGTCGGGGTGGGGGAGACGGTCATGCAACGCCTCACCGAGTGGTGCGGCGAGCAGGGTTGTGTCGGCATCGACTCGATCGCATTGCCCGGCGACCGGGAGACCAAGAACTTCTTCGAGACGTTCGGGTTGGTCGCACGCGCCCTCCGCGTGCACCGCGCCCTCTGACTCAGCGCCCCGTCCAGTTGGGCTCGCGCTTCTCGATGAACGCACGCGGCCCTTCGGCGAAATCGTCGGTGGTGCTGAGTTCCGCAAGCGCTCGACCGGCTGCCTTCATTCCCTCACGGTCCGACTGACCGGGCGCGTCGAGGACCAGCTGGCGGCTCATCCGCACGGCGAGGGGCGCGTTGGCGGTCACCCGAGCGGCCAGCGCGTGGGCTGCGTCGACCACGGCTCCCGGCTCACACACCTCGTTGATCATCCCGAAGTGGTGGGCCCGTTCGGCATCGAGCGTGTCGCCGGTGATGGCGAGTTCCATTGCGATCGCCGGCGGCAGCACGCGGGGGAGTCGAACCAGACCACCCGCAGCGGCAACCAGCGAGCGCTTCACTTCGGGGATGCCGAATTTCGACCCTCGCGACGCGACGCGAAGGTCGCAGGCGAGGGCGATCTCGGTACCGCCGGCGACCGCATGGCCGTCGACCGCAGCGATCAGGGGCTTTGTGCGTCCTCGAGCCACGATCCCGGCGAAGCCGCCGCGTGCCGTCGCCAGCCCACCGGCGTTGCCGGCGGCGATCTCCTTCAGGTCGGCGCCCGCGCAGAACACCGGACCTTCGTGGGTGAGGATTCCCACCCAGAGATCGTCGTCGCCCTCCAGCCGGTCGATCGCTCCCTCGATGGCCTCCGCCATGGCGCCGTTGATGGCGTTGCGGGCCTCGACCCGATCGAGGCTGATGACGGCGACGTGGCCGTCGACCTCGAACCTGATCACTCTTCTTCTTCCGATGCGACGACCGGAACGGTCTGCTCGACCGGCTCCACCGGTTCGATCGGTTCGATGGGTTCGCCCGGTGCGGAAACCGGCGCAGCGGCTTCGGGCTCGGCGGTCGGCGGCGCGGGAATGGCGGCCGGCTTGGGCGGGGGAGGAGGCGTGCGTCGCCCGCCCTTCTTACGAGGCGCCGCTGCCTCCACACCGAACAACGACGCAATCGCCGGGACCTTGCCGGCGTGCTTGCGCACCGCGGCCAGAAGCTGATCGTTGGGCGTGGCCGGCAGGCCTTCGGGGACGACCAGGCCCTTGACGGGGGAGAACGCAACCGCGTCGAGCACCGTCGCCCAACGGTCCTGCGTGGTCTCGCTGGTGAGCGAGGCGGACGCCGCCGCGGCGAGACGTTCCGCCATGTCGGGCGGCAGCGGGGCACCGGCCTTGGGCGGCCGCGAGCTGTGGCGCAGGGCGCGGACGGTGCGGCCTTCCTGGATGTTCTCGGCGAGCTCGTCGAGCCACTTGCGATGCTCGGCATCGACCCGTGCGGTCAGCCCCTCGCGCAGCTGATCGGCGAGGGCGCGGGATTCTTCGTCGCGGGCGCCCGAGTCGGCGGCCACCACGACGCTACGGATGTCCTTGACGTCGATGTCGTCGATCCCGGCCAACGCGGCTTCGGCCCGGTCGCGCCATTCCGCCGCCTTGAGCGACGGGGCGAGCTTCTCGGCCAAGGCGACGAGCGGCTCGGTCTTGATCTTCGGCATGCCCTCGGCTGCGGCCTTGTCGTTCATGCGGTCGACCGCCTGGCGGACGCCGGGCACCCCGCCCTTGAGGACTTCCTCGGCGAGTTGGTGCTGCAGCTGGGGCAGCGCCTTCAGCGCGGCCTGACGGTGTGTACGGGCGGGACGCAGACGCGGCGCCTTCGGTCGGGCCGGGGCCTGCGGGCGTTCACGGCGTTCGCCACGGCCGCCCTCGCCACGACCGCCGTCGCGGCCACCACGTCCACGGCCACCCTCGCGACCGCCACGGCCACCGTCGCGGCCGCCCCGTCCTCCGTCGCGACCGCGACCGCGGCCACGGTCGCCGTCTCGGCCTCGCCCGCCACGGTCACCGTCGCGCCCCCGGCCACGGCCCTTGGGGGCGAGCACCTGGGTGACCAACGGTTCGTCGCGACCCGAGCCGAGGAGCTCGAGCGTCTCCGGCTGCTTGCGGGCACCCTTCGGCGGGAACACCGTCGTGATCTCGAGTCCCTCGAGGTAGGCCTCGGCTTCGACCTTGACCACATCGCCGACGCCGACCCCGTCGGGAACCAGCGTTCCGTCGAGTACTCCCTTCGGCTTCTTCGCCCCCGCAGCACGCCACGTCCAGGTGCCGTCGTCGCGAGTAGAGGTGAGTTCGATGTCCAGCCTGCGTGCCACGGGCAGCAACGGTAGCGGCGCCCGCACCCCGGAGCGACTCTCCGGGGTGCGGTTCACGCAGAATTCAGAGCTGCAGTGACTTGGTCTGCAGGAACTCCTCGATGCCGTAGGGCCCGTTCTCACGGCCGTAGCCCGACTGCTTGTAGCCCCCGAAGGGGGCCTGGATGTTGAAGCTGCCACCGTTGACGTCGACGGCACCGGTGCGCATCCGCCGGGCGACCTTCATCGCCCGCTCGTCGGATCCCCACACGCCACCGGCCAGCCCGTAGGGGCTGTCGTTGGCGATCGCGATGGCGTCCTCGTCGTCGTCGTAGGCGATGACCGACAGCACCGGGCCGAAGATCTCCTCCTGGGCGATGGTCATCGAGTTGTCCACGTCGGCGAACACGGTCGGCCTCACGTAGTAGCCGGTGTCGAGCCCCTCGGGCTTGCCGAGCCCACCGGCCACCACGCGGGCGCCCTCGTCGATGCCCTTCTGGATGTAGCCCTGCACGCGATCCCACTGGGCCTGCGAGATGAGTGGGCCGAGGTGCATGCCCTCCTCGGTCGGCGACTTGACCTCCATCGCCTCGGCCGCCGCGGCGGCGATGGCAACGCCCTCCTCGTAGCGGGAGCGGGGGAGCAGCATCCGGGTGTGGGCGGTGCAGGTCTGGCCGTTGTTCAGGTAGGCGGCGAAGACACCGCCACCGATCGCGGCGGCATAGTCCTCGACGTCGTCGAGAATGATGTTGGCCGACTTGCCACCGAGCTCGAGCGCGACCCGCTTGACCGTGCCGGCCGCGACCTCGGCCACCCGCTTGCCGGCCCGCGTGGAGCCGGTGAACGACACCATGTCGATGTCGGGATGTGACGCGATGCGTTCGCCGACCTCGGGACCCGTGCCCATGACCATGTTGAACACGCCGGCCGGCAGGCCGACGTCGTGGATGATCTCGGCCAGGATGTAGGCGTTGAGCGGCGCGATCTCGGTGGGCTTGAGCACCACGGTGCAGCCGGCTGCGAAGGCGCCACCGATCTTGCAGACGATCTGGTGGAGCGGGTAATTCCACGGCGTGATGCACCCGACCACACCGATGGGCTCCTTGACGACGAGGCTGTTGCCGATCGTCTCCTCCCACTGGACCTCGCCCAGCAGGTTGGCGTAGCTCTCCATGTTCATCATCGGGAGCCCGGCCTGGATCATGCCGGCCCAGGTGATCGGCATACCGACCTCTCCCGCGATGACCTCGGCGATCTCACCGCTCCGGGCGGCCAGGCCCTCGTGGAGGCGTCGGAGGTACTTCTGACGCTCCTCCACGTCGGTCTGGCTCCACGACTCGAACGCCGCCTTGGCCGCCGCGACGGCCTTGTCGACATCGGCGGCGACGCCCTGGGGGATGCGGCCCATCACTTCCTCGGTCGACGCATTGATCACGTCGATCGTGCCGGCACCCTCGGAGGCAACCCAGGCCCCGTCGATGTAGATCTGGTCGTACTCGCGCATTGCTGGCCTCGTTGTCGGTTGGCAGGTGGAACTCGCACCACTGTGCCACCTGTGACGAGTACCAGTCACCCCAGGGACCTAGGTCCCTGTTGCGGAGACGCCCGGCGGCGCATCCTCGGGTTGCGTCAACACCGGCGCGCCTCCGAACGGACCCCGATGACCTCTTCTCGCAGCCGCCGACTCCTCGGCGGCCTTCTCGCGCTCCTCACCCTCGTCGCGTCGTGCGCATCCGACGACCAGTTCGCCGGCGAGGTCGCCATGGCACCCGACGTGGAGATCGGCGACGACACGATCGTGCCGCTGATCGACCTGTCCGAGTTCGCCGTGCGCGGCGATCTCGCCGTGCCCGAGGGTCGGGTGGTCCTCGACGTACTCAACGTGGGCGCGGCGCCCCACAACCTGCGACTCGCCGGTGGGCCCATCACCCCTGAGTTGGGTGCCGGGCAGGGATCCCACCTCGATCTCGGAAAGCTCGCGCCGGGCAACTACGAGCTCTTCTGCGAGATCCCGGGCCACCGCGAGTCCGGCATGACGACCACACTCGAAGTGGTTCCCGAGGCCCAGGCCGAGGCCATCACGATCTCGACCGAGCGCTCCGACGAGCCCGACTGGGCTCACCTCGATGCGGCGATGATCGAGTCGATCCAGGCCTTCCCGGCCGAGACCGAGGGAACCGGCAACGTCGCGCTCGAGCCGACGATCCTGCCCGATGGGACGAAAGAATTCGATCTCACGGTCGCCATCACCCCCTGGGAAGTCTCACCGGGGCAGATCGTCGACGCCTGGACCTACAACGGCATGGTCCCGGGGCCGGAGATCCGGGTCGATGTCGGCGACACCGTCAGGGTCAACGTGCAGAACGACCTTCCGTTGGGCACCGACATCCACTGGCACGGCATCCCGACCCCCAACGACCAGGACGGGGTCGCGCCGATCACGCAGGATCTCATTCTGAGCGGCGACAGCTACACCTACGAGTTCGTGGCCGAGCGCTCGTCGCTGGGCATGTACCACGCCCACCATCACGGTCAGATGGCGATCCCCAACGGCCTGTTCGGCGTGTTCACGATCGGTGAGATCCCGGTGCCACGGGGCCAGGTCATCAACGGCACGGTGATCCCCGAGGACCTCGTGATCAGCCAGGAGATCCCGATGGTGCTCAACGACGCCGGCGTGATCGGCTACTCACTCAACGGCAAGTCGTTCCCGGCCACGGAGCCCTATTTCGCCGCTCCGGGGGAGTGGCTCGCCATCACGTACTACAACGAGGGGCTGCAGATCCATCCGATGCATCTCCATCAGTTCCCTCAACTGGTCGTGGCCAAGGACGGGTTCCCGCTCGACAACCCGTACTACGCCGACACGATCAACGTCGCCCCCGGTGAGCGCTACACGGTGCTCGTCAATCCCGATCTCGAGGGAACCTGGGTGTGGCACTGCCACATCCTCACCCATGTCGAGCGCGACGAGGGCATGTTCGGCATGGTGACGGCGCTGGTGGTCGCCTGAGGTCCGGCGACCACCACGTCACGCCGTGACGAGGTCTGCGGGGTCGGTGTTGGCCCCGCAGACCACCACCGCCACCCTGGCGCCCACAGGGGCCGTCCAGGCGCCGCTGTGGACCGCGGCGTAGGCCGCGGCACCGCCGTGCTCCGTGACGATCTGTGCGTTGTGCCAGAGCGCCCTGCGGGCGGCCACGATCGCCTCGTCGGGCACGACCACCGACTCGACGCGGTCGCGGAGGACCGACCACGGGATCTCGCCGAGCTGGCGCGCGCCGAGCGAGTCGGCCGCGATGCTGTCGATCTCTACCGGCACCGGGCCACCGGCGTCGACGGCGGCCCGCAGGCACGCGCAGTGGGCCGGCTCGACGGCCACGATCCGCACGTGGGGGAGTGCCGCAGCGATGCCGGCGGCCAGTCCGCCGCCGCCGACGGCCACGACCACCGTGTCGATCCCCTCGATCTGCTGTTCGAGCTCGATGCCCACGGTGCCCTGGCCGGCCACGGTGAGGGGAGCGTCGTACGGATGGATCGCGAGGGCGCCGGATTCGGTCATGCGCGCGTCGCACGCAGCCTGCGCATCGGCGTAGTGGGCGCCGGTGACCCGCACATCGGCACCGAGGACCCGCAGCCGGGCGACCTTGACCGCCGCCGACGAGGTCGGCACGAAGATCTCGGCGCGAACGCCCAGCTCACGGGCAACGTGAGCCACGGCGATGCCGTGATTCCCTCCTGACGCGGCGATGAGCCCCGCGTCGGGAACTCCCTGCGCGAGCGCCGAGTTGAAGCTGCCTCGGGCCTTGAACGAGCCGCCGTGCTGGAACAACTCCAGCTTCAGGGCGATGCCGTCGAGATCCATGACGGGGGTGCGTCGCACACGGCCGGCGATACGGCCGTGGGCAGCGTCGACCGCCACACGCGTGATCATCGTGGTGCCTAGTGGGCGAGTCGGCGCGGGGTGAAGGCCATGCTGAAGGTGTCGGTGGGCGTCTCGGCCAGGGGAGTGGCGACCTGCTCGACGGTGGGGCCGATCCCGAGCGGCGCCAGCGCGTCGATGTCGAGGTCATAGATCTCGGCGGCCGTCTGCCCGAGCACCTTGCGCAGATCGGCTTCCGTCCAGTCGTGGAAGGTGTGCTGGAGCGACTCGAGGGTGTACGGGTAGGTGCCTTCCTTGTGGGGGTAGTCGCTGCCCCACATCACCTTGTCGACGCCGAGCTTCAGGATCGCGTCGGCCTCGTCGGGCGAGGGCATGCTCGCCCCCATCCAGCAGTTGCGATGGAAGTAGTACGAGGGCTCGCGGGGGAGCAGGTCGTCGGGGGCGGGCAGTTCACCGACGCGGCCGTTGCGGGCGAAGAGGCCCCAGTAGACGTCCATGCGGGCGAGGACGTCGGGCACCCAACCGACGGCCTGTTCGGTCATGACGAAGCGTAGATCGGGGAAGCGCTCGAAGACGCCACCGATGATGAGGTGCCAGAGGCTCCGATTGGCGAAGAACGGCACCTCCATCAACATCAGCATGTTGCGGCCGGGGGCTCCGTCGATGTCGGGGATCCCGGCGCCACCGTGCTGGTTGATCGGCAGCCCCGTTTCCTGGGCTGCGGCCCAGACCGGGTCGTAGATCGGGTCCCAGAGTGCCGGCACGCCCGCGTCGGGCGGGATGGCGGAGAACAGGATGCCCTTCAGGCCGCGCTCCTTGGCCCAGTGGATCGTGGCCACCGCCGCGTCGATGTCGTTGGGGAAGATCTGGGCGAGGCCGGCACGGCGGCCCGGGAGTTCTGCGCACCAGTCGGCCAGCCATCGGTTGTGTGCGGTCAGCCCTGCCTGCCGTTGCTCGTGTTCCACCCCGCTCGCGGGCGGCCGCACGACGAGCTGACCGGTCGGGAAGAAGGGCGGCACCGTGTTGGGGAAAACGATCTCCGCCGATTGCAGGTCGCCCTCGAGCTCGCGCTGGCGATAGTCGTTGTCCCAGTTGCGCACCCGCGTCGGGTCCGTCAGATCGTTGAACGGGTTGACGTAGGCGGCCGCCCAGGCCTCGAAGTCGTCGTGGTGGGTCGACGGGAGGTAGGCCTTGTAGGCGGGGATGTCGGCCCCGGCATGACAGTCGGCCGAGATGATGGTGTAGCGGTCCTGAGCCATGTCGCGTGTCTATCGCAGGTCGGCGACGAACCGGAATCCTCGCCCGTGCACCGTCTTGATCACCCGCTGCTGCTTCCCGTCGTCGTCGAGGGCCTTGCGGGCGAAGGCGATCCGCGAGGAGAGGGCCGCTTCGGACACGAATCGGTCACCCCAGACGTTGTCGAGGAGGTCGTTCTTGGTGACGAGCTCGCCGGCCCGCTCGAGCAGGTACACGAGCACGTCGAACACCTGTGGTTCGACATGGATCAGCACACCGTTGCGCCGCACCTCGTGGCGGGCGAGATCGACCTCGGTGTCCTCGAACCGGAAGACCTCGCCCTCGTCGGGCGCCGTCGCGGCGCCGGCGACCACGAGCAGGTCGCGAGCGGCCGCGGCGAGCCCGGCGAGGTCGGTGCCCGCGGGCCGCCCCAGCTCGGCCTGGAGGGCCTCCTCGTGTTCGTGAAAGATCGACCGCAGGACGGGGATTCCTTGCGTACGCGGGATCGTCGCCCAGAGACGGGCGGCGCGATCGTCGTCGCCGAGATGGCGGGCGGCGCCGGCGGCGGCCCGCAGCGTCATCGCCATGCCCTCCATGTCGCCACCGACGACCGTCGTGTCGACCGACGCGCGGAAGTGGGGACCGCGGCCTGCCACCCGTCGGCGATCGCCGCCGTCGCGCCGGCGATCCGGTTGGCCGTCGACACCGCCCAGGGGACGCCCGACTCCTCGGCCGCATCGAGGGCCAGCGTCGTCGACCGTCGGGCGGCGTCGACCGACCCGCCGCGGAGGTGGTGGAAGGTGAGCGTGACGGCGCCCCACACGACCGCGATCGCCTCCTGCGTCGCCTGGGCCTCGTCGACGAGCGCCTCGAGTGCCTCGATCACCGCATCGCGATCGTCGTCGCCGAGACATACGGCACCCCAGGCGATCTGCAGCTCGCGCCGGAAGGAGGGGGCGACATCGCCGAGCGCGATGCCGGCCTCGAGATGCGCACGGGCATCGTCGAGCCGCTGGTCGGTGGCCGCGATCATGCCCCGGGTTCGCCGTCCGATGAGTTTGGCGAGATCGCTGGCATCGGGGTGCTCGAGCGCGGCGGCGAATCGGTCACCGCTCTCGTAGTCGGCGGCGATGAAGTTGACGGTGCCCATCACCGCGAACGCCTCGGCCTGCAGCGGAGCAGCGCCGTCCCATCGTTCGGCCATGCGGCGCGCGGTGTGCGCCACTTCCGACCGGGCCCCGGTCGGGCCGTAGAACGGCAGGAAGATCCGGTACGCCCGGGCACCGGTGTCGTCGTGGTCCAGACACCACTTGATCGCAGCAAGGCTCAGCGGGAACCGGCCCCTGATCCGGGCGAGCAGATCGTTGGAGAAGCTGGCGGTGCCCTCGACGAGCATCTCGTCGGCGATGGAGACCATCGCATCCACGAACGCCTCGTGGGCCTCGTCGTGTTCCCCGGCCTCGTCGAGGCATTCGAGCGCGAACGCACGGATGGAATCGAGGAGCCGGTAGGTGGTCCGACCGTCGGCACCGGCCCGGGCGTCGAGTAGCGAGGCATCGACCAGCTCGCCCAGCATGTCGATGGTCACGAGTTCGGTGTCGGCCTCAACAGCCACGCGATGGGCGAGGGTGGCGTCGAACGGACCCGGGAGCGGCGCCAGGCGACGGAGGAACGACTGCAGCGGAGGGGGGAGCGGGCCGTAGCTCGTGGCGATCGCGGCGCGCAGGCTCCGGTGCCGGTCGTCGTCGGCTCCGGGCCGGGCCAGGAGGTCGAGTTGCTGGTCGAGGTGCCCGACGAGCTCCGCCGGCGTCAACACCCGGCTGCGCGACGCGGCCAGCTCGATGGCGAGCGGCAGCCCGTCGAGGCGACCGACCACGCGGGCGATCGCGGCGCGGTGGCTCGGGTCGGTGGTCCATGTCGCGCCCGCTTCCTCGGCCCTCCGGACGAAGAGTGCGGCCGCGGGGGAGTCGAGGATGTCCTCGGGCGGCCCGAGCCCCGGGACCGCCAACGGCTCCAGGGCGTACACGCGTTCGCCCGACACGCGCAGTGGGATGCGGCTGGTCGCCAACACCCGGATGTCGGGGCTTCCGGTGAGCGTCACCGCCACGGCGGCCGCACCCTCGAGCACCGTTTCACAGTTGTCGAGGACGACCAGGGTGGGGTTGCCCGCGGCGCGGAGCATCAACGCATCGAGCGTGTCGACACCGAGCTGACGGGCCGCCACGTGGTCGACATCGTCGTCGCCGTTCGCCCCGGCGAGTTCGACGACGTGGACACCACCGGGGAACTCCGACACCAGCTCGCGGGCCATCGTCGTGGCCAGGGTGGTCTTGCCGAGGCCTCCGGGCCCGTGGAGCGTCACCACCGGATGGTCGACGACCAGCTCGGGGATGGCGGCGATGTCGACGGCCCGGCCGATCAGATCCTCGATGCCCCTCACGGGCGACAGTCTCGCACGCGGGCTCCCGTCCGGGCATCCGAGAAACCGCCGGAAATCATCGTTATGTAAAGTCTTGGACCAAGAGACCAGAACGAGCGGCCGCGGACGACGACGCGACGAGAAGGCGCTCAGGTCCACGTCCCCGATGGCCGATGACATTACGAACGGGTTACAGTCGTCCCCGCGTGTGCGGGAAGATCCACAGGACCAGGTCGTCATGTTGAAGTCGCGCCACGCCACCCGCCGCCCCATGCGCCTCACCGTCGCGCTGGTGGCGCTCATCGGGGCGACGAGCCTCACCTTCGCCGAGCAGGCCGGAGCCGACGACCCGGCACCGCAGACCCTGCTGGCGCCGTTCGCCTGCGGGACCGAATGGCAGGGCACCACGTACTCAGGGCACGGCCAGGGCAACCTCACGCTCGACCTGAACCGGACGAGCCTCGTGTGGCCCGACCCACTCCACGACCTCGGTCAGCCCATCCTCGCCCAGGGCGACGGCGTGGTCGTCCACGTGGCCCAGACCGGCTGGAACAACGGGGCGGGCACCTACATGGAGGTCGACTACGGCGACGTCACGGTGGTCTACGTCCACCTCGTCGAGAACTCGATCACCGTCGATCTGTACGACGAGGTCACGACCGGCCAGCTCATGGGGCTCCTCGGCAACACCGGCAACATCGTCTCCAGCACCGTGGAGAAGCTGGCCCACCTCCACATGGCCTACTGGGACAGCTCGGCCATGGAGAACGCCCGGGCCTACCAGCTGAGCACGCAGATCCCGGTCAACATCGAGGGGATCGACTACGTGGCGACCGCCAGCCCGCGTACCCCGTCCGCCGCCTTCGTCTCGACCAACTGCGACGGCGACCCGCCGGCCCCGACCACCACCACCTCGACGGTGCCTCCGCCCCATCCGTTCGCCGACGTCGACCTCGATTCGTTCGCCTACGACGACATCACGCTCCTCTACGAACTCGCCATCACCCAGGGCACGGCCCCTGACAGCTACTCGCCGTCGGCCGACGTCGACCGCGAACAGATGGCGGCGTTTCTCGCCCGCATCTGGCGGTTGCTGTCGCCCGACACGCCGGCCCCCGAGGGCGACTACCCCTTCGATGACGTCGACCCCGACTCGTTCGCCTACGACGACATTCATCTCCTGTTCTCGCTGGGGATCACCACCGGGACCGGCCAGACCACCTACTCCCCCGGCGATCCCGTGAGCCGCGAACAGATGGCGGCCTTCCTCAACCGACTCCACGAACTCCTCGACTCCCCGGCCGTCGAAGCCGGTCCGGAGGCCGCCTCCGCGGGCCAGGATCCCGACCACGACCACGGCGACGTCGCCTACCCGTTCGGCGACGTCGACCCCGACTCGTTCGCCTACGACGACATCGCCCGGATCCACCAGTTGGGCATCACCACCGGTACGGGCGAGGCGACCTACTCCCCCGCCGAGGTCGTCGACCGGGAGCAGATGGCGGCCTTCCTGGCCCGCGTCTACCGACTCCTGGGGCCGGTCACCGTGTCCTGAACCCCGGTTGCCCCACTCTCCGTGGGGTGTGATCATGGTCACATGTACGACACCAAGCGGTCACTTGTCGCTCCCCTTCTGCTCGTGCTCGCCCTACTCGCAGCAGCCTGCACCGTCGATGTCGGTGCCACGTCGCTCACGGTCGTCCAAGCGCAGGAGGACGGGTTCCTGCAGAACGGTGACGAGCCCTATGTCGCCGTCATCAAGTGGCGGGTCATCCCCGGCACCGCCGGCTCCGCATCGGCGGAGTTCATCGGCAATCTCCAGGAGCTCGGGAGCGGGGCCGACGACGGCGCGGTGCTGAGCATTCCCGCCGCAATGGGCGCGGTGACGTTCGAGAACGTGCAGATCTCCACGTTCGATGCCCTCCTCACACAGGGACTCGTGCCGGAGCTGGTCGGGACCGTGATGGTGGTCATGGAGAGCGACTTCACACCGTGGAGCACGATCAACAACCTCATGAACGATGTCGAGGCGGCCCTGCAGGCCGAGCTCGTCAACCAGGTCGAGCCGCTGACCATCGCCCAGCTGACGGACCCGCAGGCGATCGCCGACGCCCTCAGCGCGGCCGCGGCCAATGTGGAGGCGGCGGTGACCCCCGGCGTGTGGGACTCGATCCTGCTGTTCCTCGGTTCCCTCGGAAACCCCGACGACCCGATCGACGTCGGGTTCACCGTGTGGGTCGCGGCCTACGGTCCGCTCGGCCAGCTGATCGAGTCCAGTCTGGTCTCGGCCCTTCCCGACGGCGCCGCCGGCGGCGTGTGGTGGAACACCACCGACCGGATCACCACGACAATGCGGTTCAGCGGCGACGGTGCCATCTACGACGTCGACATCACCGCCATGACCGGCCTCTGACCGACGCGCACCCATGTCCGAGCACGTGCGGTTCCCCGACATCAGCCCGACGACGTGGGAACACCCGACCGATCGCGCCGCACTCAACGCCCTCCGCCGGATTCCCGGCTTCGACGTGGTGCTCCGCAAGCTCGTGGGCATGTTCGGCGAGAAGTCCATCCGCCTCACGTTCAAGGCCAACGCCGTCAAGGTCGGCGAGCGGCAGTACCCGTGGATCCACGAACGCCTCCTGAAGGCGTGTGACACCCTCGATCTCCGAGAGGTACCCGAGCTCTACGTGTCGCAGACCCCACTGGTCAACGCCGGCGCGATCGGCTTCGACAAGCCCTTCATCGTGCTGAACTCGTCAACGGTCGAGATCCTCGACCGCGACCGACTCGAGGCGGTGATCGCCCACGAGGTGGCCCACATCATGAGCGGGCACGCGGTGTATCGCACGATGCTCGCGATCCTCATGCAGCTGGCGCAGACCCGCTACCCCTTGGCCGGCGTCGCCGTCCGCCCGGTGCTCTACGGACTGCTCGAGTGGTCGCGTCGGTCCGAACTGTCGTGTGACCGGGCCGCCCTGCTCGCCACCCAGGATCCCGAAGTGGTCATGGGGGCCCTGATGCGCATCGCCGGTGGCAGCCGCGGTGAGGACCTCGATCTCGACGCATTCATCGCCCAGAGCGACGAATACCGCGACGACAAGGACACCATCGCCGGGATCTACAAGGTGCTCGCCGCACTCGGCTCGACCCACCCCTTCGCCGTCGTCAGGGTCGCCGAGCTCCGCGACTGGATCGAGAATGGGGACTACCAGCGCATCCTCGACGGCGACTATCGCACGCCGGAGGTCGACGACCAGACGTCCTACACCGACGATGTCGGCGACGCCGCGGCCGGCTACGCGGGCAGCGCCCGCAAGCTCGTCGACGAGGTCGGAGCCAAGGTCGGCTCGGTTGCCGACAAGGTCTCGACGGCCTGGCGCAACGAACGCGACGGCGACGCGGTCGACTGACCGGGGGCCACGAGCGACTCAGGCGTCGGACGTGTCGCCGGCCCGACGTGGGCCCCGCAGGTCGCTCGCCATCCCGCCGGACACGACACAGTCCCGGCCGCTCTCCTTGGCCTCGAGCAGTGCGGTGTCGGCGACGGCGAGGGTCCGCTGAAGCTCTCCCGGGCCGACCGCCACGCCGAGACCGACGCTCGCGGTCACCTCGAGTTCGCCGACCGTCGTCTCGAACGGGGTCGCTCGCATCGCCTGGTGCACGCGGTGCGCGACCTCGAGGGCCTTGCCCGGCGTGGTCTCGCCGATCACCACCAGGAACTCTTCGCCTCCCACGCGACCCGCCCGGTCGTCGTCACGCAGCGCACCGGCGATGCGCCGCCCGACCTCGTGGATCACCTCGTCACCGACCTGATGTCCGTGGGTGTCGTTGATCGACTTGAACCGGTCGAGGTCGACCATGATCGCCGCGTGGAGATCGGCTTTCTTGGCGATCTGGCCGCCCTGCGCCAGGATCTCCCCCCGATTGAGGAGACCGGTGAGCGCGTCTCTCGTCGCTCGCCGTTCGAGCCTCGCCAGGGGTCGGGTTGCGGGGAAGGCCAGCACTGCGATCAGCAGGAACCCCAGCAGCCCCACGAGGAGCATCAGGAACCGTTCGTCGCGACGGGCGTCGGTCAGCGACTGGACGAGCGCCCCGTCCTCCGCATGGACCGCGATCGTCCATTGCTGGTCGCCCAGCTCCAGCGAGCGCGAGGTCGCGATCCCCGCGCCATCGGCCGAATCGAAGTGGGCGGCCGTGGTCTCCTCGCGGTCGCCGACCGCGATCAGCGAGCCGATGACCGCGCGAGCCCTCGGGTCGTCGAGTTCGGAGGCCGACACGGTCCCGGCCGTGTCCCCGGGTTCACCGTGCACCAGCGTGGCATCGGGGTGGGCGACGACGGTGCCGGCGTCATCGACGATCACCGCCGAGCCGGTGGGCCCGATGCGAAGGCCGGCCAACAGGGTGGAGAGCGCGTCCAACTCGATGTCGGCGCCCACGACGGCGAGCAGGCCGTCGGCGGTCTGGACGGCAGCCGATGCGCTCACGCCCAGATTTCCGGAGGTGAAGAACACGTAGGGCGCCGTCCACTCGACGTCGGTGGAGCCGCTGCGGGACGCATCCTGGAACCACGGTCGTTCCCGGGGGTCGTAGGTGTCGTCGGGGCGGACCACGGCGGGACCGCGATGACCGTTGTCGCTGATCGCGCGCACGGTCACGTGACGTTCGCCGCCGTCGATCTCGATGGTCTTCACGCTGAAGCCCGACGTTGCACGGCTGACGAAGAAGAAGGAGCCGTCGTCGCTGCCGAGATAGACGCCCGACAGCTGAGGGGAGCGTTCGAGCTCGCCGATGAAGGCTCGCTCGAGTGCGGCGGTGTCGACCGCCCCGCCGTCCACCATGTCGGCGCTGGTGGCCACCAGCGACGCCGCCGCTGCGAGATAGTCACGCGTGCGATCGGTCGCCTCCGACGCCGCGGTCTCGAGCAGGGCGACCGTGTGATCGTCCTCGGCCTCGGCGCTGATGCGCCCTGAAACGAGCACCAGTAGTGCCACGGTCGCCAACTGGACGGTGAGCAGCCCGACGACCACCAGGCGACGCGCCGTGGGTTTCACCTCGTCCTCCCGATCACGGATCAGGAAGCTAGCAGTTCATGCAGAGAAGGCCCCAGTGGTGCGCACGCGCTCGATCAGTGCCCGTCCGTGGGCCACCTGGGCCGAGTACAGCGACCCGCCGAGGCTGATCCGTCTGGCTCCGGCCGCCGCGACCTCGTCGAACGTCAACGTCGACCCCAGCGGCACGAGGATGTTGGTCGGTCCCCCGGCCTCGGCGGTGACGACACGGATCGTCTCGAGATCCCACGTGCCGGGGGCGTAGAGGCACTCGGCGCCCACCTCGGCGAACGCCTGGAGGCGGGCGAGCGTCTCGCCCATGCCACCGTCGAGCCCGTAGAGCAGCACTTCGGTACGGCCCGTGATCACGAAGGGCCGTGGGAGGGCGTTGGCAGCCTCCACCGCGGCTTCGACACGGGCCACCGCGAGGGCGCGGTCGTAGAGGCCCCGTTCGGGATCGCCCGACCAGTCCTCGATGCCCATTCCCGCCGCGCCCGTCGCCGCGAAACGCTCCACGGCGGCCGCCATCGCTTCGGGTTCGTGGGCGTAACCGTTCTCGGCGTCCACGTTGAGGGGCACGTCGGCGGCGGCCACCAGTGCCGCCGTGTGTTCGGCGTGTTCCTCCATCGAGACGTCGCCGGCTGCGTCGCTACGGCCGATCGTCTCGGCGTGGGCCGAGCTCGAGGTGGCGATCGCATCGACTCCCGCCTCGTCGAGTGCCGCGGCCGTTCCGGCATCGCCGACATTGGCCAGCAGGAAGCACCCCGACTGGTGCAGTTCGCGGAACCGGATCCCGAGGCGGGCGTGGCGTTCCTCGCTCGTTTCACTCATGCGGCCGGTCTACACCAGCGCGGGGCACCGAGACATCGCGTAGCGTCACGGGGTGACCGTCGACCTCGCCGCGCTCCCCTCCCCCGGTGACAAGCGCATGGCGGTGCGGGTCACAAAGGACGCCCACCGACACCTGCGGCGCGGTCACCCCTGGGTCTACGACGAGTCGATCACGTCGCTGTCGCACGAGGGGGCGCCGGGCGATCTGGCCGTGATCTTCGACGACGAGCGCAAGTTCGCGGCCATCGGCATGTGGGACCCGTCGTCGCCGATGCGCATCAAGGTGCTGCATGCCGGCAAGCCGACCACGGTCGACGCGGCCTTCTGGGACCGGCGGGTCGGTGAAGCGATCGAACGCCGTCGCCCACTGATCGACGACCCGGAACACAACGCGTACCGCCTGGTCCACGGCGAGAACGACGCCATGCCCGGCATCGTCGTCGACGACTATCACGGCGTCGTCGTCGCCAAGATCTACTCCGATGCGTGGATTCCCCATCTCGCCCAGCTCGTGCCGGTGCTCGTCGACCGGATCGAGCCGACGAGCCTGATCATCCGTTTCGCCCGTTCCGTCGAGCCACGTCCCGAACTCGGCCTGACCGAAGGCGCGCCCTTGCACGGCCCTCCACCGAGCGAACCGGTGATGTTCCTCGAGAACGGGCTCACCTTCGAGGCCCACCCGACCACCGGCCAGAAGACCGGCCACTTCCTCGACCAGCGCGACAATCGGGCGATCGTGCGCGATCTCGCCGCGGGGCGTCGCGTGCTCGACGTGTTCAGCTGCACCGGCGGATTCTCGGTACACGCCGCCGCCGGCGGTGCCGACGAGGTCCACTCGGTCGATCTCTCGAAGCCGGCGATCGATGCCGCCATCCGCAACATGCAGCACAACGTCAGCCTCGCTGCCGTCGCCGGCTGCACCCACGTGGGACATCACGGCGATGCCTTCGAGGTGATGGAGGGCCTGCTCAGGCGCAACGAACGATTCGATCTGGTGATCATCGATCCGCCGTCGTTTGCGCAGCGTCAGGCCAGCGTCGACGGGGCACTCGCGGCCTACGAGCGCCTGTCCCGGCTCGGGCTCGCCCTCACCACCGACGGCGGAATCCTCGTGCAGGCGTCGTGCTCGAGCCGTGTGCCCGCCGACGACTTCTTCCATCTCGTGCACTTCACCGCTCGGCGCGAGGGGGTCGAACTGCGGGAGTTCGAACGCACCGGCCACCCCATCGACCATCCGATCGGGTTCGCCCAGGGCGCCTACCTCAAGGCGCTCTACGCCACCGTCCACCACTGACCCTGACGGACGGTGACGACGGCTACGTTGGGCCCGTGGACGACGGCACGCGCATCGAGCTGACCCTCCGGCTCTGGGGGACGGGAGCGCCGGAGGTCTTCGACGAATACGTCGACAAGCTCGTCGCCCTCCTCCCCCGCAACCTCGGCGTCCTGGAACGCCGTGCCGCCGAGGTCGACGCGGGGCCCGGCTCGCCCGACGCCCTACTCGTGATGTCGTTCCCCGATGCGGCCTCGGTCGACGGCTTCATGCGCGACCCGCTGCGCCGCGACATGGAGGATCTCGCGGCCGCCGCGATCAGTCGTTCGCTCATCCTCGATAGCCGACATCGCGGCGAGCCCGACGCCGATCACGACGCCGACGTCGTGGCCTTCCCGCCCGGCCACGACGCGTGAACGACCTCGTCGAGTCTCGCCCCTCGCCGATCCACGGAACCGGGGTGTTCGCCCGGGTCGACATCGCCGCCGAGACCCACATCGGCCGATACGAGGGCAGCCCGACCGACACCGACGGCACCTACGTGCTCTGGGTGGAGGACGACGAGGGCGACTCCTGGCACGGCATCGACGGCACGGGGGTGCTGCGGTTCCTGAACCACAGCCGCACACCGAACGTCGAGTTCGACGGCCCCGAGCTCTACGCCCTGTGCGACATCGAGGCCGGCGAGGAACTGCGGTTCGACTATGGCGCGGACTGGGCCCACGTGCCCTGAACAAAGGGCGTTACCCGCCGGCGAGGCGATGGGAGACCGGGCCCACGACCGGTGCGGCGGCGAACGTCCAGTCGGCGCCGTCGCGCAGCCGCTCGGCGACGAAGGCCTTCGCCGACGTCGCCGCCGTCTCGAGCGCTTCGCCCGCGGCCAGTCCGGCCGTCATGGCCGCGGCGAACGTACAGCCGCTCCCCCGCACGTTGGTCGTGTCGATCCACTCACCGACCAGCTCGCGGATCGACCCGTCGGGCCACACCAGCAGATCCGTCGCCGACGCACCCCCGCCGGTCACCACCACGAGCCCAGCCCCGAGCGCGGCCAGCGCCGCATGGTCGGGTCCGAGCAACGCCGCCTCGGCCCGGTTGGGCGTGAGCGCGGCGGCCCGCGGGAACAGCAGCTCCCGGGCCGCGACCTCGATCGCCGGGTCGACGAAGCGGTTCCCGCGCCCGTCCACCATCACCGGGTCGACCACGGGGGCCGGCAGACGGCCGTCGGCCACCCGCTCGGCAACCACCTCCACCTGCGCGGCATCTAACAGCAGGCCGACCTTCACGCCATCGATCGGGAACGACGCGACGATGCCGTCGAGCTGGGCGGCCAGGAGTTCGGCCGGTGTGGCCACCACCCGGTCGACCGAACCGAATCGCTGCGCAGTGACGGCGGTGACCGCCACCAGACCGTGCGCGCCGTGGGCGGCGAAGGTCGTGAGGTCGGCGGCGATCCCGGCACCGCCGAGCGGATCGTGGGCGGCGATGGTCAGGACGACGGGCGGGGTCACGGGTCCGATCGTGCCACAGCACCAGCTGGCGCTCGCCACACGCGAGACTGCGGAGGATGCACGAGTCCACACGAGGCCGACTGTTGGTGGCGACACCGACCCTGCTCGACCCCAACTTCTCGCGCTCGGTCGTCTTCATGCTCGAGCACAACGACGAAGGTGCCATCGGGGTCATCCTCAACCGGCCGAGCGAGCTGCCGGTCGCCTCCACGATCGAACCGTGGGCCGGCCGGACGGTGCCACCGAGCGTCGTGTTCCTCGGCGGGCCGGTCTCGCCGTCTTCGGTCATCGCCCTCGCCTCGGTCAACCTCGACGACGCCGGCGACAACTGGCACCCGGTACTCGGGCGCATCGGCACCGTCGATCTCGATGTCGACCCGAGCGAGGTCCCGGGCCTCGACGAGGTCCGCATGTTCGCCGGGTACGCCGGCTGGTCGGCCGGTCAGCTCGAGGCCGAACTGGTCGACGACGGCTGGTTCGTGCTCGATGCGCTGCTGACCGACGTCCACACCGACGACCCGTTCGAGCTCTGGTGGGAGGTCCTGGGCCGCCAGCCCGGGCCCCTCGGCCGGCTCGCGCACTATCCGCTCGACCCCCGCGACAACTAGGTGGAGAAGTCCCAGTAGCGGTCGAGTTCGTCGAAGACGATGTCGGCAACCCAGGACGCCGCCGCCCGAGTCAGGTGGACGCCGTCGTCGATCCGGGCCCGGGTGTCCTCGCCGCTCGGTCCGACGACCCGCTCGGAGAAGCCCGCGGCGCCGCCGAACAGCGGCCAGATGTCGATCGCGGTCACGAAGTCCCGGTCGGCGATGACCGCAGCGGCCAACTCGTTGATCATGTCGATGCCGTCGTCGAGCGCGCCGTCGCGCATCGGTGGTTGGGTCACCCAGAAGACATGGCGGCCCTCGGCCTCGAGCAGATCGAAGGTGATGGCGAGGCGGCGGCTCCACTCGACCTGCCAGGCCTCGCTCCCCTCGACGAGCCGGATGCCTTCGGCGTCGGCCATGTCCTGGTGGTCGTTGGCCCCGATGAACAACACGACGGCCTCGGGGTCCTGTGCCGCGACGACCTCGGCCAGCCGGGCCGGCCAGTTGAAGTAGTCGGGGCGGGCCAAGCTCGTGGAGATCTCGTGTTGCACCTCGACGGCGAGGTCGAGTGCGGACTCGGTGGTGACCGCCTGGCCGAGGTACTCGGCCTGGCTGTCGCCACCGACGAAGACCCGCAGCGGCGTCTCCGGCGTCACCACGCGCAACGGTCCAGCCGGCGGGACGGTCGTGGTCGTGGTGGTGGTCGACGAGGTCGTGATCGTGTCGGTGCCGTCGTCTTCGCCGATCACCACCGGGTCGATGTCGGGCACCACCACCTCGAGCCCGAGGTCCTCCGCGACGTCGTCGATGCTGTCGATCTGTTGGGCGGCGTCGTCGCCGGCGCCACGGATGTCCTGGATCAGGTCGTAGGGCCGGTTGAGCGACAGGAAGTTGGCGATCCGGTCGATGCGCTCGGCCACCGCCAGTTGGCGGTCGCGGGTGTCGCCGAACTCCTGGCGTTCGGCGATCTCGACGATCTTCCCCGAGGTCAGCAGGGTCGCGAGCAGCAGGCAGGTGAGCGCGGCGACGACCGCCGCTCGGGCGTCGGAGGTCCGCTGTCGCAGATCGGCCTCGCGGGCCTGCTGGAACTGTTCGTCGTCCCAGGTGTCGCCGACCTCGCGCACCTCGGTCGCCCGCTTGAGCGGGTCGCTGTGCTTCATCTCACCTCACCTCCTCTCGGTTTCAGAACTGGAAATAGATGAACTCGGAGATGCCCTCGGGTCCGAGGGCCACCACCACCATGATCCACAATGCGAAGGCCACAGAGACCGCGACCGGGTGGACGACCGAGAACATCGCCGACCACTGTCGGGCCAGCAGGGGCGGAACGTACTGGGCCGCGATCGACGCGACGATGACGAGGACCACCAGCGGATTGACGAGTTCGGGGGTGACGTTCCAGCCGTGGAGCAACGACCACAGCACGTCACCGGCCCGGCTGAGCGACTCGCTGTTGAAGATCACCCAGCCGACGCACACGAAATGGAAGGTGACGAGCCGGCCCAACCAGAGCGACTTGACCTCGAGCGGCGTGAAGGGCACCGGGGACGACGGGTCCTCGCGCCAGGCATCGACCGCGGCACCCGAGTGCAGGCGGGCGATCTCCTTGATGCGCACGTCCCGCGAGTCGAGCGGGGTGTCCTGCTCCCCCCGGAGGTCGGAGAGCAACCGCTCCCCCGCCATCCCGAGGCCCTGGTAGAGGCCCCACACCACGAACGTCCCCGCGGCGCCGTGCCACAGGCCGCCGAGCCCCATGGTGATCAGCAGGTTGCGGTAGGTCATCAGGCGGCCTTTTCGGTTGCCACCCAACGGGAAGTAGAGATAGTCCCGCAGCCAGCGCGACAGCGTCATGTGCCAGCGCCGCCAGAAGTCCTGGATCGAGACGGCGGCGTAGGGCCGGTCGAAGTTCTGGGGGAAGCGGAAGCCGAGCAGGAGGGCGATGCCGATGGCCATGTCGGTGTAGCCACTGAAGTCGGCGTAGAGCTGGATCGCGTAGCCGTAGATCCCGAACAGCACGTCGACGGCGCCGTACTCGCCCGGGGTGCCGAAGGCGTCGTCGACGATCGCCCGTCCGAGGAAGTCGGCGATCACGACCTTCTTGAACAGCCCCCGTCCGATGAGGACCACGGCACGGCCGGCTTCGACCTGGTCGGGCACCCGGTCGCTGCGCAACTCGGGCAGGAACTCGGTCGCGCGGACGATGGGGCCGGCCACCAGCTGGGGGAAGAACGACAGGTAGACGGCGAAGTCGAGCAGCGGCGCCGGCGGCGTGTCCTTGCGATACACGTCGACCACGTAGCTGATGCCCTGGAAGGTGAAGAACGAGATGCCGATCGGCAGGACGACGTCGAGCGCCGGGCTCGACACCCCGAGGTTGCGGTCGAGCGAGTCGGTGAAGAAGTCGTAGTACTTGAAGAACCCGAGGACGGCGAGATCGAGACCGACCGCCGCGGTGAGCGCGGCCTTGCGGCTCGCGCCGTTGGCACTGCGGTGAATGGCGATCGCGGCGATCTCGTTGCCGAGGGTCATGCCGGCGAGGAGGACGAGGAACCGCACGTCCCAGTAGCCGTAGAAGTAGTAGGAAGCGCCGAGGACGAACAGCTTCCACGCGGTGACGCGTTCCCTCAACATCCAGCTCACGGGGAGCACCACGGCGAAGAACGCCGCAAAGGTGAATGTGGGGAACAGCACGGGTGAGTCGTCCTCCTGCGTCCGCCCGGAGCGAACAATAGCTCCGCGAGATGACCCCACCAGGGAGGCTAGGTTTCACTTCCATGTCGGATCGGCACCCGGACCATGCCGCCGAACAGGCCTACCTGCTCGGGGCCAGGGCGGCGTTGACGGCCATGGTCCAACGGTCGGAGCGGGTTCTCGAATTCGCCGACCAGCGAGTCCGCGACGAGGACTCGGCCGACGCCAAGATCGCCCGGGCCCACATGGCCGAACGGCGGGGCGCCGTCGACGTCGGCGACGTGGCCCTGTGTTGCGGTCGCATCGACGAGGACCCGGTGATCGCCGACGGCGACCGCTGGTACGTCGGACGTCGCCACATCGAGGATGCCGAGGGCGCGCCGGTGGTCGTCGACTGGCGTGCCCCCGTCGCGATTCCCTTCTACCGGACCACGGCGGTTGATGGCTTCGGCCTCGCCCGGCGGCGCCGGTTCTCGTGCGAGATCGACGAGCTCGTGGCGATCTTCGACGAGCACCTCGACGATCCCGAATCCATGAGCGCGGCCGGCATCCCCGACCCCGTCCTGGCCGAGATCGAGCGCGGTCGTTCCGGTGAGATGTCCGACATCGTCGCCACCATCGCAACCGAGCAGGACGAGATCATCCGTGCACCGCTCGACGAATGCCTCCTGGTGCAGGGCGGGCCCGGCACCGGCAAGACCGCCGTGGGCCTTCATCGCGCCGCCTTCCTGCTCTTCGAGCACCGCGAGGCCTTGTCGCAGAGCCAGGTCCTGGTCGTCGGACCGAACCGGGTGTTCCTGCGCTATGTCACCAACGTGCTCCCGTCGCTGGGCGAGACCGCGGTGAGCCAGGCGACGATCACCTCGCTGCTCAGCTCGCGGGTGCGGGTCCGTGCCGAGGAACCACCCGAGGTCGTCGAGGTCAAGGGGCGAGCCGTCATGGCCGACGTGCTCCGGCGCCTCGCAGAGGCCCGCATCCGGGTCCCGGCCGACGAACAGGTCGTGCCGGTCGGCCTTCGCTCCGTTCGCTACCCGCCCGACGTCGTCGGTGCGGCGATCGCGACCGCCCGAGCCAGTGACCTGCCGCTCAACGACGGCAAGGGGGTGTTCACCGAGGTGCTTCTGCGCGAGGCCCGGCAGCAGCTGCTCGATCGCGGGGTCGCCCAGGAAGACCTCGCCCGCCTCCTCCCCGACCTCCGCAAGAGCGACGGCTTCAAGAAGATGGTCGACAAGGTCTGGCCGGGCCTCAGCGGTGCCCAACTGGTCCGCTCGCTCCTGGGCAGCCCGACCAACCGCCGGCGCGCGGGCGAAGGGCTCCTGCCGCCGGAGGATGCCGACCTGCTCCAACGCTCCTCGGCGAAGAGGATCGCCGACGAACCCTGGACGGCGGCCGACCTGCCACTCCTCGACGAGGCCAACTCGTTGACCACCGGCGGTGGACGCCGCTACGGCCACGTCGTGGTCGACGAGGCGCAGGACCTCTCGGCCATGGCGCTTCGGGCGGCCGGCCGTCGCGCCGCCGGCGGGTCGATGACGATCCTCGGCGACATCGCCCAGGCGACCGGAATCGGTGCGCAGGACTCGTGGGATGCGGTCACCGCCGGTCTCGGCGTCGACCAGTCGCAAGGGCGGCGACGCGAACTCACCGTCGGCTACCGCGTGCCCGGCCCGATCCTCGACTACGCCAACCGCCTCCTGCCGGCGACCGCGGCCGACATCACCCCGTCGACGTCGATTCGCAGCCGGGGCGCCGGGGCGGAGCACCATGAGGTCACCGACGACGACATCGCGACGACCGTGGCGTCGCTCGCCGAGGGGCTCGGCAGTGACTGGTCGACCATCGGCGTGATCGCCGCCGTACACCGCATGGACGACGTGCTCGCGGCGCTGGCGACTGCCGGTCTCGATGCCGGCGACACCCGCCGTGCCGTCGAACTCGACCACCCGATCTCCGTGGTCGATCCGCCGACCGCGAAGGGACTGGAGTTCGACGCCACCATCGTGGTCGAACCCGCCGAGTTCGCGCCCCTGCCCAACGGCCTGCGCCTGCTCTACGTCGCCCTCACGCGTTCGGTCCAGCGCTTGGTGATCGTCCGCAGCCGACCGATGCCGCCCCCGCTGTAGGCCGCCCCCTACAGTCGCACGCATGCAGCACCCTCCCCCACTTGCCGCATCCTCGGTCGACGAGGTCGCTGATGCACTCGTGGCGCAGCTGCCGGCCGGCGCCGATCTGGTCGTGCACATCGCCAACGGCGAGCCGGTCCACCTTCTCGACGCGCTCGAGGCTCGGGCCGATCAACTCACCGAGGTGCGGATCCACCAGATGCACGCGTTGCGGGACCGGCCGTATCTCCACGGGGCCCATGCGGGGCACCTGGAGCACGTGTCGTGGTTCCTGTCGCACATCACCCGACCCGCCTACCACGCGGGCGGGTGTCACTTCGCGCCGGCCAACTTCAGCGAGGTCCCGCTCTTCCTCCTCCGCAAGTCGCCCTTCGCGGTACTGGCCGCAGCGAGCCCGATGGATCGCCACGGCTACTTCTCGCTGGGGGTCAGCGCCGACTACGCCGCCGCGATGATCGGACGCGTCCCGTTCGTGCTCGAGGTCAACCCGAACATGCCCTCGACCCACGGCGCCAACCGGGTCCACCACAGCGAGGTCCTCCGCTGGTGCGAGGCCGAGACCGATCTCGTGGAGATGCCCCCCGCGACGGTCGGCGTCGACGATCGGGCGATCGCCGAGTTCATCGCGGACCGGATCCCCGACGGGGCGACCATCCAGCTCGGCATCGGTTCGATTCCCGCGGCGGTGGCCAGCCTTCTCACCGACCATCGTGACCTCGGAGTGCACACCGAACTCCTTTCCGATCCGATCGCCGAACTCGCGCAGACCGGCGTCATCACCGGTACCCGAAAGAAGACCCACCGGCGCCGGATCGTCACGACCTTCGCCCTCGGCTCGCGTGACCTCTACGACTGGTGCGACGGCAACGACGCCGTCCAGTTCCTTCCGGTCGACGAGGTCAACGACCCCCGCCAGATCGGCCGCGAACCCAACTTCATCTCGGTCAACGCCACCCTCGAGGTCGACCTGTTCGGGCAGTGCGCGTCGGAGTCGCTCGGCACCCGCTACTGGTCGGGCAGCGGCGGCCAGGCCGACTTCGCCCGGGGCGCCCAGTACTCCGAGGGCGGCGACGGTTTCGTGGTCCTCTCGTCGACCGCCAAGCAGGGCACCATCAGCCGCATCGTGCCGACACTCACCCCCGGGGCGGTCGTCACGACCCAGAAGAACACGGTCGACAACGTCGTCACCGAGCACGGCGTGGCCGAACTCCAGGGCCGCACCCTTCGAGAACGGGCCCGCGCCCTGATCGGGGTCGCCGATCCCCAGCACCGTGACGCGCTCGAGCGGTCGGCGCTCGAACTCGGCATTCTGCGCGACTGACCGCGAGGGCCGACACCCTTCGCCGCTCCCCCAGCGTCGCAGTAGTGTCCGTGAGCGGGGGAAGGACCGAGGATGCAGCGAACCGAACACATGGTGAACGGCACGTTCGCCTACCGATTCGAAGGGCCCGACGCCGACCACGCGGTCATCGTCATCCACGGCATGGGTGGCCACGGCGGCATCTACGACGAGTTCTGCGCCCATCATGCAGAGAAGGGCATCGACGTGTGGTCGATCGACCTCCCCGGTCACGGCCGCTCGGCGATGGCCAGTCGGCAGGGCAAGTGGACCGTCGAGCAGTGGGTCGACGCCTGCGCCGACCTCGCCCGCCACATCCACGAACTCACCGGTCTGCCCGTGTTCGCCAAGGGATCGAGCCTGGGGGTGATGCCGGCATACGCCGTCGTCGGCGCATCCGAACACGTCGTCGGCGCCGTCCTCATGGGCTTCGCCGTGCCCGGCACCCAGGCCGCAATCGACTCACCCTGGCGCACCCCCGACGGGCAACGCATCCTGGCCGAGGTCGGTGAAACGGCCCGCTTCGACATCCGGCGCTTCATCGACCTCGACGAGGACTACGGCTACAAGGGCGCGCTCCAGCAGAAGGAGACCGACCCACTCAACACCTGGTTCTTCGACCTGGAGTCCTACGCCACCCTCTACACGTACGACCCGGTGGTGAGTCCGGCCGACAACACGAGCCCGATCCTCTTCACCGTCGGCGAACACGACCCGATCGCGTCGCCCGACACGGTCCGGCTCGTGGCGAGCATGGTCGGCGGCCCCGTCGAGGTGCACGAACACCCGGGTGGCGTCCACCAGTTGATGATGTTCCACACCCACGAGTACTCGCCGGTCGTCGCCGACTGGTGCCGGAGGCAACTGTCATGACCGTGACCCATCCCGACGGGGTGCACCACCTCGCCATCTCGACCGCCGACGTGAAGTCGCAGATCGAGTTCTTCACCCAGGTCCTCGGCGCCGAGCTGGTGGCCCTCTACTGGATGCACGGCGTCGACGCGTGGCATGCGTTCGTCGAGTTGGACGACACCTGCTCGATCGCGTTCGTCGAGGCGAAGGCCAACAAGGAGATCGACCCGATCCCCGGCGTCACCCACTCGGGAACGCCGGCCGATGCCTCCGCCCCCGGCACGATGCAGCACGTCGCCTTCAACACCGGTGACTACGACGACCTCCTCCGCATGCGCGACCGCATCCGCACCGCCGGCGTCACGGTGTTCGGTCCGGTCGACCACGGCATGTGTCACTCGATCTACTTCGCCGGACCGGAGGGGCTCACCCTCGAATGCGCCACGTCGCCGGCCCCGATCCCGGCCGACAACTGGATCGACCCCGAGGTCGTCGAGCTGGCGGGGATCTCCACCGACGATCTCGCCCGCTATCGCAATCCGCCGGCGGACCCCGCCGTCGAGCCCGGCTCGGTCGCCCAACCACCGCTCGATCCGACCAAGCCGGCGATGGGTTACCCCGACGAGGTCATGGCGATCATGGCGTCGATGTCCGACGCCGACATCGCCGCCGGCATGAACTACCCCGACCCTCCCGTGCCCAACCCGTAGAACCGGTCAGGTGGCCTTGGCGCCGCCGCGGCCGGCGCCGTCGGCGAAACGGGTCGCCCCCTCGAGCGACTCCCCGCTGAAGAGCGTTTCGCGGCCCAGCTCGGTCTCGCGCCGCAGCGCCTCATCGATCGGCAGCGACCACTGGTCCTTCGACGACCGGAGGTCGTTGCGCATACAGATCGGCGGCAGGTCGGCCAGCTCGCGAGCGAGCGCCTTCGCGTCGGCCAGCGCCTGCCCGGGTTCGCTCAACCGGTTGACGAGACCCATCCGCAACGCCTCGTCGCCGCCGACCCCCCGCCCTGTGAGGATCAGGTCGTTGGCGTGCGACGCGCCGATGAGCCGGGGAAGCCGGATGGTGCCACCGTCGACCAATGGCACACCCCAGCGGCGGCAATACACGCCGAGCGTGGCATCAGTGGCGGCGACCCGCAGGTCGCACCACACCGCCAACTCGATGCCGCCGGCGACCGCGAACCCCTCGATCGCGGCGATCACCGGTTTCGTGAGGTCAAGCCGGGTCGGCCCCATCGGGCCGGGACCCTCGAGGTCCACCCGATTCCCGCCGCCCTCGGAGATCGCTTTCAGGTCGGCGCCCGCACAGAAGGTGCCGTTGGCGCCCGTCAGGATCGCCACGCGCAGGTCGTCATCCGCAGCAAAAGCCTCGAACGCGTCCAGGAGTTCGGTCGCGGTGGCCTGGTCGACGGCGTTGCGGCGTTCGGGCCGGTCGATCGTGACGATCTGGACGGAGTGTTCGATTTCGACGTGGACGGCCATGCGCCACCGTACGCCGTGGGGAAACCCGGTTGTGAACGAACACCTGTTCGCCTAGTGTGCTCCGCATGGCGGCGCTCGGCACCTACCAGACCACCCTGTTCGCCCAAGGCCGACCGGCTGTGGTCGCCGACGCCGCCGTCCAACGCATCACCCTCGACGAGCTCAGTTGGGTCGACCTGAGCCGCAACTGGATGACCGGCGCCGACGCACTGCTGGAAACGCTGGCCGCAGAATTGGAATGGCGGGGCGGCCGTCGGCCCATGTACGGCCGATTGGTCGAGGAACCCCGGCTCCACGCCCGGATGGACGACGACGATCCGGAGCAAGCGGAACTGATCGGCGCGATGCGGGCATGGCTCGAGGCCCGCTACGGCGGCGAGGTCAACAACAACTTCGTCAACTACTACCGCGACGGCAACGACTCGGTGGCCTGGCATGCCGACCGCATCGGGATCCGTCAGGTCGATCCGATCGTGGCGATCTGCTCGCTCGGCGGCCCCCGCCGCTTCGGGCTAAGACCCATCGGCGGCGGCGAGTCCGTTCGCCTCACCCTCGGGTCGGGCGATCTGCTCGTGATGGGCGGTGCCTGCCAGCACGGTTGGGAGCACTGCGTGCCCAAGATGGCCTCCGCTGCGCCCCGCATGAGCCTCACGCTGCGCCATGTCGACGACGGCCCCGGCACCGGATCGAGTCAGGACTGGTGGTATCGCCGCGGACCCGAGAGCACCTAGTCTGCGCGGATGAGAATCGGATTCATCGGCCTCGGCAACGTCGGCGGCAAGCTCGCCGGCTCGATCCTGCGCAATGGCGCCGACCTGCACGTTCGCGACCTCAACGGCGAGCTCGTGCAGGCGTTCGTCGACCAGGGTGCAGTGGCCGAACCAACGCCGAAGGCACTGGCCGAGTCGTGCGACGTGATCGTGACCTGCCTCCCCTCCCCCACCATCTGCGCCGAGGTCATGGAGGCCGACGACGGCGTCATCGCCGGCCTCGCCCCGGGGAAGATCTGGATGGAGATGTCGACCACCGACGAGGCCGAGATCCGACGACTCGCGCCACTCGTCGAGGCGGTCGGTGCGGTTCCCGTCGAGTGTCCGGTCTCCGGCGGCTGCCATCGCGCCGCGACGGGCAACATCGCCATCTTCTGCGGCGGCCCCCGAGCCGCGTTCGAGCAGGTCCTGCCGATCCTCACGATGATGGGACGCCGGGTGCTCCACACCGGCCCCCTCGGGTCGGCGTCGGTGCTCAAGGTCGTCACCAACTATCTGGCGTCGCTCAACCTGATCGGCATCGGCGAGGCGTTCGCCGTCGCCCACGCGGCCGGTATGGACATGACGACCACCTATGAGGCGATCCGCATCTCGTCGGGCAACTCCTTCGTCCACGAGACAGAGGGCCAGGTGATCCTCAACGGCAGCTACGACATCAACTTCACGATGGACCTCGTCCAGAAGGACATGGGCCTGTTCCTGGAGGTTGCCAACCGGTCGGGCCTCGACCTCGACATCGGCCCCCAACTGCTCGACATCTTCGACGACGCGGCCGAGCGCTACGGCAGCCGGGCCCTCAGCCCCATGGTCGTCCGCCGGCTGGAGGAGCAACTCGCGGCCGAGTTCCGCGCCCCCGGCTTCCCTCCGGAGATGGTCGACCACGAACCCGAGGAGCCCGGCTACGAGGTGATCGTGGGGCACGGCCCCGGACGAGACTGACCCTCAGCCCGGCTCGGCGCCCGGTCCACGGCCGTCGTCGGAGAGCATGGCGCTGCGGATGAAGATCCCCTCCGCCTCCACACACAGTGTCTCACCGTGGTGGATCGTGCCCTTGGCGAAGATCTTCCGACCCTCGCTGCGATCGTGCCACCCTCGCAGGGTCAGTGGCTGCGACAGCGGCGTCGTACTGCGATAGACGATCGTGAGGGTGCCGGTGAACCCGCCGATGCCGTTCGTCACGCACACGCAGCCGAGCAGCTCATCGAGGATCTCGGCGATCACCCCGCCGTGCACACAGTCGGGCGGCCCGTTGTAGGCCGCGCCGAGCGTCGCCGAACCGTGGATCTCCTGGCCGGCCGGACCCTCGGCCCGCCACATCTCGACGGGTGGCGCGATCGGGTTGAGACGGCCGACCACCGGGCTGTAGGGGAAGAAGTCGTTGGGGTCCTGCAAGACGTCCATGGGTTCGCTCACGTCCGCCATGAGGTTCTCGTACTTCAAGGCCGCCTGCATCCGCATGCCGGCGTGGTGATGCGGCCGCAAGACGTGGGCGACCTCTCGGACCGCGTCGATCGAGCGATCGAGGTCGACCCCCTCGAGATCGGCCGTGCGGACCACGTCGATCAGGTCTCGCAGGGCGCTGTTGAGTTCCTCGGCGGGGCTGGGCATCCGCCGAACGTATTCGGTGGTTCGCCCGAGCACGCAACCCACCGATACGCTCCGCGCCGTGAACCGCTTCGACGACAAGATCGCTCTGCTCACCGGCGCCGCTTCCGGCGTGGGCCGAGCCACCTCCATCCGCCTCGCCTCGGAAGGCGCGAGCGTCTTCGGACTCGACGTCAACGCCGACGGCATGGCCGAGACCAAGGCCACCATCGAGGAGGCCGGTGGCACCATGGTCACCCGTGCCACCGACATCACCGACGTGGCTGCCTGCCGCGCCGCGGTGGAGGACTGTGTGGCCGAGTTCGGTGGCATCGACATCGTCGGCAACATCGCCGGCATCGCCAACCAGCGCCACGTCCACCAAGTCACCGAGGACGAGTGGGACCTCATGAACGGCGTGAACCTCAAGGGCATGTTCTTTCTCACCCAGGCCGCCCTCCCCCACGTGCTCGAGCGCGAGGGCAACATCATCAACATCGCCAGCAACGCAGGTCTGATGGGCCAGGCCTACACGGTCCCCTACTGCGCCACCAAGGGCGGCGTGGTCAACATGACCAAGGCGCTCGCCATGGAGTTCGTGAAGCAGCCGATCCGCATCAACGCGATCGCGCCCGGGGGCATCGACACGCCCCTCGTACACAACTTCGAGATCCAGGCCGACGTCGACTTCGCCCTGATGCAGCCCTACATGGGCTTCCGTGATGCGAGCACGGCCGAGCAGATCGCGGCCCTGTTCGCCTACGTCGCCTCCGACGAGGCCGGCAACATCCACGGGAGCATCATCAGCGCCGACGGCGGCCTCACGGCTTCCTGAGCGTCGCGTGGCCGAACCCTTCATCCTCGGCGTCGACCTCGACGGGGTCTGTGCCGTGGACCCCTGGGCCGGCACCGGCGACGAACCCGAGGAGCGCGTCTATCGCGACCTCGAACCCATCGAGGGCGCGGCGGAGACCCTGTGGCGACTCTCCGATGCCGGCGTGTGGATCCGGGTCGTCACCCATCGTCTCCACGTCAACGGGGGTCATCGCGCTGCGGTGATCGACACCGTCGAGTGGCTCGACCGCGCCCACATCCCGTACCGCGACCTGTGCTTCCTGGGGGCGAAACCCCAGGTCGAAGCCGACCTCTACGTCGACGACTCGCCCGACAACATCGCGGCCCTGCGCAAGGCGGGCAACGAGGTCGTCGTGTTCGACCAGCCCTACAACCAGGACCAGCGGGCGCCGCGGGCCCACGGGTGGGCCGAGGTCGAGGAGATCGTGATGGAACGCTTCACCGAACGCCAGGGTGTGCACGGCGTCCAGACCCAGCTGCCCGGCGTCGACGGCACCCTCGGCCGCCGCCTCGGCAGCGACTGAGCCGGAGCGCCGGACGCCCAGAGGCGACTACTTGCGCTGGAAGTTGGGCTTGCGCTTCTCGGCGAAGGCCTTGGGGCCTTCCTTGCTGTCCTCGCTCGCCATGACCGCCCCGGTGTAGGTGTCCTCGTGGGCGAAGGCCTCGGCCTCCGTCATTCCGGGGGTGTCGTGGAGCGTCTTGAGGACCGCCTCGACCGCGAGGGGCCCGTTGCCGGCCACGATCTCGGCGACCTCCATGGCGTGCTCCAGCGCGGTGCCGTCGGGCACGACCCTGCTGACCAGGCCCATCGCCTTCGCTTCGGCCGCCGAGATGTGTTTGCCGGTGAGCAGGATGTCGGCCGCCTCCGCGTAGCCGATCTGACGGGCGAGACGCACTGCGGAGCCACCCATCGGGTAGAGCGACCACTTCACCTCGCTCACGCCGAAGGTGGCCGATTCGGCGGCGATGCGGATGTCGGTGCCCTGCAGGATCTCGGTGCCGCCGGCGATGGCGACGCCCTCGACCGCGGCGATGACCGGCTTCGTCGGCCGCGAAGTCTTCAGCAGCCCCTGCCAGATGAACTCGGCTCCCTCGGTCGCCATGGCGCCTTCGACGTCCCAGTCGTCGCTCTCGGCCTTGTCGCCAGAGAGGCCCCGCAGATCCATCCCGGCGCAGAAGTCACCACCGGTGCCAGTGAGGACGATGCAACGGATGTCGTCGTCGTCGGACGCCTCCTTCCAGGCATCGCGCATCCGCCCGAACATCTGCAGCGTCATGGCGTTCTTGCGCTCGGGACGATTCATGGTGGCGACCATCACGGCGCCCTGGCGTTCAACGAGAAGATCCGGCATGAGCGCAGACCGTATGACCCCGACCAGGAGATTCGCCAGTTGGCTCCATGTCGGCCCCTGATCGGCCGATGGGAGGAGATGCGGAGCAAGGTCGAGATCGTGCAGATCCGAGTTGCCGACATCGCCAGTAGCGACGTCGTGAACAAGCGCGGGCCGGAGAAGAACGGCTGGATCGAGGCCGAGCGACTCGAGCAACTCGAGTCGGGCGACTTCGTCGTGCACGACGTGCGCAACGTCGACAGCTTCACGGCAACGGGCTACGACCTCGTCTGGCTGCAGACCGTCGTCCGTCTCGACGCCAACAGCCACCTCGCCCTGCACTGAGCCGCCGGCGGCAGGCTCGACCCCTGGTCAACCACGACGTGCTGGGCGCGCCGCGCGGCCTTCCACATCGCCGAAGAACTGGCCGGCCGCCTTCTGGATGGCGTAGGACCAGGTCGGGTAGGCGTGGACCGTCTGGGCCAGGCGTCCCGTGAACATCTTGGTCCGCATGCCCAACGCGACCTCGTGGATCATCTCGCCGGCCCGCGGAGCGACGATCGTCGCGCCGAGCAACCGACCGCCGAACGCGTTGCGGGTGAGGGTCTTCGGGCCGGCGATCAGCTTCACGAATCCCTCGGTCCGGTCATCGGTGATCGCCCGGTCCATCTCGGTGAAGGGCAGCTCGGCCACCCGACCGCCGTGCTCGGCGGCCTCGGCTTCGGTCATCCCGACGCGAGCGACCTCGGGATCGGTGAAGGTCGCCCACGGGATCCACGACGTACGGAATCGTCCCCGGACGCCCTTCTTGAGTGCGTTGCCGGCCGCGAGCCGACCCATCTCGTCGGCCGCATGCGTGAACGGCAACTTGCCGGTGACATCACCCACGGCGAACACGCCGCGCACGTCGGTCTCGAGTCGGTCGTCGGTGACGATGTGGCCGCGCTCGTCGAACTCGACGCCCAGCTCGTCGAGGCCCATACCACCCGAGTTCGGCGTCCTTCCGACGGCGACGAGCAGACGCTCCACCACCGTCTCCCCGTGGGCGGTGACCAGTGCGATTCCGTCGGGCCGAGGCTCGACCCGGCGGATCGCCGTGTCGGTGTGGACCTGCACTCCCCTGCCCGCAAGCGATTCCGCCACGACCGCGGCGGCCATGGGCTCTTCACGGGACAGCAGCCGGGGAAGGCCCTCGAAGAGCGAGACCGCAACCCCGAGACCGGCGAACGCCTGGGCCAACTCGCACCCGATCGGTCCCCCGCCGATGATCCCCAGGCTCGCCGGAGCCGTTGTCATCGAGAAGACCGATTCGTTGGTGAGCACCTCGACCTCGTCGAGGCCGGGAATGGGAGGCACGCTCGGACGCCCGCCGGTGGCCACGATGATCCGAGGGGTCGCGAGCCGCTGGTCGCCGATCGCGACGGTGTCGTGGGTGACGAGGCGGGCGCGCCCCTCGATGACCTGGATTCCCTCCGCGCGGAGGACGTCGGCCGTCTCCGTCTCGGCGATGCGCTCGACGGTCGCTGCCACCCGGGCCATCGCGTCGGCGAAGTCGAGCCCCTGGTGCGCCGCGGCGAGCAACGTCTTCGAAGGCACACAGCCGGTGAAGGTGCAGTCGCCGCCCAGTGGGCCGTCGTTGACCAGCAGCACGTCGGCTCCCGCCCACCGCGCCGCTCGGGCGGCTCCGAGCCCTCCGGCGCCACCACCGATGATGATCAGGTCGTGGTTCACGACGCAGGGAACCGCGGGCGAAGGCGAGGCATTCCCCCATGGTGACCGCCCCCGCGCCCCGGGGCGCGGTCCCCCGCCGATTCCCCCTCCGGACGCAGCAGTCCCCGCCAGATCACGATCAGGGCGAACGAACCGATCCCGACTGCCGGGATGGAGCCCAGGCCCCAGACCTTCACGCTGGCCGAGACGGCCCCGGCTGTGGCCAGCATCGAGGCGTTGCCTCCCCGCCAGGCAACCCGCGGCGCGAGCAGTGCGCGGCGTTCGACCCCGCTCACCACCGCGATGATGGCGGCCAACACGACGGTGGCGCCGAGCATCATCGGCGTCTTCTGGAGCCACCAGGCACCGGTCGCCACCTCAGCCGTGGGCAGGAGCCCGGCTGCGTAGGCGACCGCGCCGACCACCACGAACGCGCTGAAGTGCCAGAGGTAGACGGTCAGAGAAATCGCGTTGCCGGCAACCACCGCAGCCCAGGCCCGCGGCGAGCGGGCCAGGGCTCGCGAGACCGCCGGAGCCGCCGCCACCGCCGTCGCCGAATAGGCGGCGCCGAAGACCAGCAACGCGGAGGACGGCGGGTGGGTCGGCGAGTGGGTCAGCCCTTCGTGGTGGACCATGGTGATCGGCCACGGACCCAATGCGACGAGCGCGACGGTCCCGGTCCAGAGCGCAGCGGCCCACCGGACGAGGGCGGCACCGGACGGCAGCAGGCCATCACGCCAGGCGAAGCCGGCGACCTGAAAGAGCAACCAGCCGAGCACGCAGTTGAGCTGCCCGATGGCGGACACGCCGGAGCTCGCGAGCGCATCGATCGTGAGGAACACGGCCAACCCGCCTCCCGCGACAAGGGCAGGCCGCCGGCGGAATGCCGGCAGCACCCACGGGGCGATGGCGGTGTCGATCGTGTAGTTGGCCAGGAACCAGAGCGGGATGGCGCCGGCGACGGCGGCCGTCCCGACGACCGCCCCCGCGCCGATGGCGAGGCCGCCGGCCAGGACCGCGAGCCAGGTCGCCGCGAGCACCACGGCCGGCGCGAGCATCCGCCGAAGTCGCGCCGCGACCCAATCGGCCTCCCGGCCGCCGACTCGAACGTGGGCATCGAGCGACATGGCCGACGAGAAGCCGCCGACCACGAAGAACAGGGGCATCACCTGGAGGAACCAGGTGATCCAGCCGAGCCGAGGCGCCTCCGCCAGGGCGTTGCCGGCAACGAGCGCGCCATCGTCGTCGAGGGCCACGGACACCGCGGCCCAGTGACCGACAGCCACCGCGAGCATCGCGATGGCTCGATACGCGTCGACGGCGCGATTTCGATCGGTCTTGGCCTCGGCGGCCAGTGTCGCGAGGTCGGACGTGCTCTTCGTCTGCATGCCCCCCACTGAACCGGTCAGCCGTAGCGCTGTCTGTGGGGTGAACCCCCCAAACCGGCCTGGGGGAATACCCGGGGAGGCGTCAGGCGTCGAGCGCGGCCCGGAATTCGGCCACGAGTTCGGCGACCCCCTCGGGTCCGCCGCCGTCGAGCATGCGCTGGACGATGGCCGAGCCGACGACGACGCCGTCGGCGACCTCGCTGACCTCGACCGCTTGGGCCGGCGTGCCGACCCCGACGCCGACGAGCACCGGCTTGTCGGTGACGTCCTTGACGCGTGCGGCGATGATCTTGGCGCTGTCGGCCAACTCGGCCCGCACGCCGGTGATGCCGAGCAGCCCCACGGCGTAGACGAAGCCGTGGGATCGCTCACAGATCCGGGGGAGCCGCTCGTCGGGTGCGGTCGGGGCTGCCAGCATGACGGTCTCGATGCCGGCAGCATCGGCCGCGTCAGTCCACACGCCGCTCTCCTCGAGCGGGATGTCGGGGAGGATGCAGCCGCTCACGCCGGCATCCGCGAGCGTGTTTGCGAACCGGTCCCATCCCATGCGATACGCGATGTTGCCGTAGGTCATGACCGCGGTCGGTACGCCGATGTCGGCGCCGCGGACCCGGTCGAGGATCGACTGCGGCGAGGCTCCGGCCTCGAGGGCGTGGTCGTTGGCCAACTGGATCGTGGGCCCGTCCATGACCGGGTCGGAGAACGGGATCCCGATCTCGATGGCATCGGCACCGGCCGCCGCGACCGCCTGCATCGTCTCGATCCAGTCATCGCCGAGCCCACCGGTGAGATACGGCACGAGACACTTGCCGCCCGACTCCCGCCGGGCTCGCAAGGCCGCTTCGAGCGCACCGCTCATCCGAGGATGTCCATCATCTGGCCGACGTCCTTGTCGCCACGGCCGCTGAGGTTGAGCAGCACGGTCTTGCCGGCCAGCTCCTCGCGGGCCCGACTGATCCACGCGAGGCCGTGGGCCGATTCGAGCGCCGGGATGATGCCCTCGGTGCGCGAGAGCAGCTGGAACGCCTCGACGACCTCGGCATCGGTGACGGGTTCGTAGCGCGCGCGGCCGATGGCCGCGAGGTGGGCGTGCTCGGGTCCGATCCCGGGATAGTCGAGCCCGGCCGAGATCGACTCCGCCTCGAGCACCTGGCCCCACTCGTCCTGCATCAGGTAGGAGAACGATCCGTGGACGATGCCCGGCACGGCCCGGCCCACGGCGGCACCGCCTGCAGGCTCGGCTCCCACCAGCATCGCGTCGGTGTCGGCGAAGCCACTGAAGATGCCGGCGGCGTTCGATCCACCACCGACACAGGCGACGACCACGTCGGGTGTGCCCCCGAGGAGCGCCTGACACTGCTCACGGGCCTCGTCGCCGATGACTCGGTGGAACTCGCGCACCATCCACGGATAGGGATGCGGACCCATCACCGAGCCGAGGCAGTAGTGGGTGCTCTCGACGACGGCCACCCAGTGCCGCATCGCCTCGTTGACGGCGTCCTTCAGCGTCTGCGAGCCCGACTCGGCGGCCCGCACCTCGGCCCCGAGAAGCTTCATCCGGAACACGTTGAGCTTCTGGCGTTCGATGTCGACGGTGCCCATGTAGACGACACATTCCATCCCGAACAGGGCGGCTGCGGTGGCGGTGGCCACGCCGTGCTGCCCCGCCCCGGTCTCGGCGACGAGCTTGGTCTTGCCCATGCGCTTCGCGAGCAGCGCCTGCCCGAGCACGTTGTTGATCTTGTGCGAGCCCGTGTGGTTGAGGTCTTCCCGCTTCAGGAGGACCTGGCATCCGAGCTCCTCGCTCAGGTTGTCGCACACGGTGACGGGCGACGGGCGACCGGCGTAGTCGGTCAGGAGGCGATGGAGTTCGGCCCGGAAGGCCTCGTCGGCCCAGGCCTCGCGAAACGCCTTGTCGAGCTCCTGACACGCCGGCACGAGCGTCTCGGGAACGTACATGCCACCGAAATCGCCGAAGCGGCCGGTGTTCGAAGGGTCGGTCATGGCCATTGGGGAACCTCGTGGTGGGGGGAGAATGACATCAGAAGTCGTCTTGCCAGTCGTAGGGCGCACCCTCGTCGTCGTAGGCCTCCGGACGAATCTCTTCGCCGGCGGCGCGGGCGGCGTCGATGAACTCGCGCAGCTTCACCGGATCCTTGCGCCCGGGCTCGCGTTCGACGCCGGTCGACACGTCGACCCCCCACGGCCGGACCTGACGGATGCCGTCGGCGACATTGCCGGCATGGAGGCCACCGGCGAGCAGAACACGATGGCCCGCACGAGGCGCGTCCTCGGCGAGACGCCAGTCGAACACTTCCCCGCTGCCCGGACGCTCGCCTTCGACGAGCACGACGTCGGCGCCGTAGTCGGGGATGTTGGACAGACCAGGGTGTCCGGCCGGGAACCCCTTGATGACCAGCGGCAGCCGAGCCCTCACCTGGCGGGTCTGTTCGGCCGACTCGTGGCCGTGGAGCTGGGCCGCACCGAGACCGGCCCGTTGCACGATCTCGACCACCCGGTCGGGAAGTTCGTCGCGGAAGACGCCCACCGTCAGGATCTCGGCCGGCAGGCGACGGACGATGTCTCGGGCCCGGTCGACCGCGACCTGGCGTGGCGACGGCGCGAACACGAACCCGAGTGCGTCGGCGCCCAGGGCGACAGCGAGCAGGCCGTCATCCTCCGAAGTGATCCCGCAGATCTTCACGAACACCCAGGGGAATCTACCGCCCCGAGCGCACGGTCCCCGCGTGATTAGCCGGTGAAGCCGGCTCGCAGCTCGGCCACGCCGGCCTCGGGGTCACCGTGCTTCACCAGCGACTCCCCCACCAGCACGGCGTGATAGCCCGCGTTGCCGAGCACGCCGACGTCTGCTGCGTCGCGCACGCCCGACTCGGCCACGCGAACGACACCCTCGGGCATCAGCGGCGCCATGCGCACCGCCCGATCGGTGTCGACCTCGAACGTGACCAGGTCGCGCTGGTTGACGCCGATGAGGGTGGCATCGACGGCCAGGGCCCGCTCGAGTTCGGCCTCGTCGTGGATCTCGACGAGCACGTCGAGTCCGACACCGGTGGCCAGGCCGTGGAACTCGGCCAGCTCCGCGTCGTCGAGGGCGGCTGCGATGAGCAGCACGCAGTCGGCCCCCATGATCCGTGCGTCGAGCACGTCGTGGCGATGGACGGTGAAGTCCTTGCGCAACACCGGCAGCGACACTGCGGCGCGGGCGGCCTGGAGGTCGGCGACGGACCCGCCGAACCAGTCGACATCGGTCAGGACCGACAGGCAGCTGGCCCCACCGGCCTGATATTGGCGGGCGAGCTGTGCCGGATCGAGATCAGGGAAGAGCGCGCCCTTGCTCGGCGAGCGACGCTTGACCTCGCTGATGACCGCCATACCTTCGGCACCGGCGAGCGCGGCACGAAAGCCGCGCACGGGCGGAGCCGCGACGGCTCGGGTGACGAGATCATCGGTCGACCGGTCGTCGAGGGCCGCCGCGGCGCGGTGGGCCTCGAGGATCCGGTCGAGATACGTGGCGCTCAGAGGCCCTTGCCCACGTGGGGAACGGTCATGATCATCTCGGGGGCGCCGTCGAGGATGTCGCCCATCGCGCCGATGAGGTCGGCCATCGCGTCGGATCCGGAGTGGATTCCCATCGCCTCGGCGTCGGTGTAGAGCTCGTAGATCCAGGCGATGTTCTCGTTGGCCTGCTCGAAGTTGAGGATGTAGATCTCGGTGCCGTCTTCGCCGGCCACCGCCTGCATCATGGCGTCGAACTTCTCGAGGAAGTCGGCCTTCTTGTCGGCCTTCAAGGGGAGCTTGGCGATGAGCGAGACTTTTGACATGGCGAGACTCTAGAGCGTCACGGCGCTGCGGCGACAACCCGATCCGTCATGGACGATGGTCCTCTCGGCTGCTGATCGACAGGGCCACCAGCGGCGCGGACAGGAAGAGCATCACCGAGAGCAACATCACCAGCATGCCGATGCGCGCCACACCGGCCAGGCCGATCAAGCTTCCGAAGATCAGGGCGGCGAGGCCGAACAGCACGCCGAGCGCGGGGGCGGTCTTCATCCAGCTGGGCAGCTGGCTGTTGGTGATGGGTCGATCGTCGCGATCGTCGAACTCGGCGTCGGGCCCGGTGTCGAACGGCCGCCAGGGGTCCGGCTCGTCGACGGCGCCGTGACGGTGGGCGTGGAATGGCGGTCGCGCCTGCCCCGAGAGCCGTTCGCGGTCGTACGCGGAGCGAGCGTCGACATCGCCGAGCACCGCCCATGCGGCGTTGATTCCCCGCATCCGCTCCTCCGCGGCGCGCCGATCTCGATCGCTCCCGTTGTGGAAGTCCGGATGGGCGTCGCGGGCCAAGCGCAGGTACGAACGTCGGATCTCGGTCATGGACGCCGACGGATCGACCCCGAGAATCTCGTAGTGCGCTGCCCGGTCCTTGGCCACCGTGGGAGGTTAGATGCCCGGAGCACCCCAGAACGCATCATGCTTTCCTCACAGTTGTGATCCAGCATCCGTAGTGAAGAACAGCGGGCAAGGTGTCTGCGACCGACCGAAACGAGCGAGTGTGAGCGAAGAGTCCGTGGTGGTGATCGTCGAGGACGACCCGAACATCGCCGACCTCGTCGAGCTCTACCTGCGCCGCGACGGCTTCCGCCCCTACCAGGCCCCGACCGGCGAACGGGCGCTGGAAGTCATCGCGGAGCGCCGACCGAAGCTCGTCCTGCTCGACATCGGCCTGCCCGGGGAACTCGACGGCATCGACGTCTGTCGTCTGGTGCGAGCCGAGTCCGACGTGCCGATCATCTTCCTCACCGCCCGCGACGACGAGATCGACCGCGTGCTCGGACTCGAACTCGGCGCCGACGACTACGTGACCAAGCCGTTCTCCCCCCGGGAGGTGGTTGCCCGGGTCAAGGCGATCCTGCGTCGAGCCGAGGCCGCCAACGGCCGTGACCGTCCCCCGGTCATCGATCTCGGCGAACACGTCGTGGTCGACGTCGGCCGAAGGGAAGTGACCGTCCGCGGCGAGGCCGTCGCCCTCGCAACGAGAGAATTCGATCTTCTGCATCATCTGGCGGAGCGGCGGGGGCTCGCCCTTTCCCGTCGACAGCTGCTCGATGGCGTGTGGGGTGCCGACTGGATCGGCGACGACCGCACCGTCGACGTGCACGTCCGCCAGCTCCGCAAGAAGCTCGGCGACGACCTCCAGCTGGAAACGGTGTGGGGCGTGGGATACCGGCTCGACTGATGCGTCGACGGATCGGCATCGCCCTGATCGGCCTCGTGGCCGCCTCTCTCCTGCTCGCCGGCCTCGGCGCGATCTTCCTGGCGAGCGTGACCGACCGGCAAAGCGACGAGGAGGAGCTGCGCGAGCAGACCGACGCCCTCCGCGACCTGCTGGCCGAGGTGACCCTCGTCGACGCCCAGAACTCCACGGAGACCCGGGTGCAACAGGTGACCCGGCTGAGCCGCACCATGAGCCTCGAAGGCATCGGCATCGTGCTGGTGACCCAGACGGGGCAATCCGTGGGCACCCTCCCCGACGGCATCCAGATCGAAGATCTCGATCTCGACCTGGTCCGCACCGGCGAGATCGACAGCGGCCAGAAGGACGGACTCATCTTCGCGGCCGGGGGGACCAACAACCGGGCCGGCGGACAGACCCTGCTGGTGCTCACCCGCGAGCCCGACCCGATCGTGCAACCGGCCTTCCGCTGGTTCCTCGTGGCCGGTCTCGGCACGATCCTCGTTGCCGTCCTCGTGACGGTCCGGTTGAGCCGGCGGCTGATCGATCCGATCGTCCAGACGAGCGGCGCCGCGCAGCGCATCGCCGACGGCGACATGACCGCTCGGGTCGACGACCGCTACGCCGAGATGGGGGGCGAACTCGCCGATCTGGTCGGATCGGTCAACGCGATGGCCGGCAACCTCGAGCGGAGCCGAGCGCTCGAACGCCAGTTCCTGCTGTCGGTCAGCCATGACCTGCGCACCCCGCTCACCAACATCCGCGGGTATGCCGAGGCCCTCACCGACGGGGCGGCCGACGACCCCGTGGCCGTCGGCCGGATCATCGAGAGCGAGTCACGCCGACTCGAGCGCCTCGTCGGCGACCTCCTGCTGCTGGCCCGACTCGAGGGAACCGGGTTCGCCTACGACCTGGCCGACCACGATCTCCGCGGGGTCGTCGACGACGCCGTCGCCGGTCTTCGCCAGGAAGCGGCCGAACGGGGCGTGACCGTCGAGGTTCGCCGCCCCGACGGCCCGACCCGAGCCCGGGTCGACGTCGATCGCTTCGGTCAGATCGTCGCCAACCTCGTCGACAACGCGATCCGCTTCGCCGAGTCCGAGGTGCAGGTGACGCTCTGGCACGCGGAGGACCGCATCCACCTCGCCGTGGGCGACGACGGTCCCGGTATCAGCGACGCCGATCTGCCCCACGTCTTCGAGCGGCTCTATGTGGCCCAGCACAGTCCGCAGATCCGTGAGAACGGCAGTGGCCTCGGGCTCGCCATCGTGCGTGAACTCGCCGAAGGCATGGGCGGCTCGGTGACCGCCCGTCGGGCCACCGGTGGAGGCGCCGAGTTCGTCGTGAGCCTCGTGCCGACGGACCCCTCGACCGGGGACGAACCGGGTCAGCGCGGCGACGCCTCCTGACCGTCGTCAAGCTGGGTGGACGACGGTTGCGGCAACGCCACCGACCTCGACCCGACTCCCGATCTCGGCCTTGCGCAGGATCGGGGCGAGAGCCACGGTCCCTGCCGTCGAGGTGACGATGCCGATCGGCGATCCGTCGAACACCACGTCGGCCCCCACCGCGAGGTCGGCATCGGCGGTCAGGACTCGCACCGGGCGGGGCACATTGCCACCCCGGCTGTCGATCCGGGCCACCAGTTCCTGGCCGGTGTAGCAGCCCTTGGTGAAGCTGACCGCACCCTCGATGAGGGCCGCGCCACCCTCGGCCGGGATGGTGTCGACGGAGAGGTCGATGCCGAGTCGGGGCACCCCCGCCCGGATGCGGGCCGCCTCGTATGCCACCGGATCGGTGTCGAGATGCGGATCGGGGGTCCCCGGTGCGAGCAGGGCATCGGTGCCCTCCCAACCCGGCCAGGTGACCGGGGCGGTGAGGTCGCCGGGAACGGCCGCGTCGTCCCCCCGGACGCTTGCGATGCGCCAGCCGTCTTCGGGCGCGAACTCCACGGCGGTGCGCAGCCTGAACCGCTCGAGCCGGGACACGGTGGCCTCGACGCCCCCGGGCTCCATGTCGAGGACGAACTCGGCCTCGCCGAGGCGATGGATCCGGAACCACGAGACGAGCTTGCCGGTCGGGTCGAGCACCAGCGACCAAGCGGACTCGCCGGACCCGATGTGGTCGATGTCCTGCGACACCTGACCCTGGAGGTAGGCGGCCGCATCGTCGCCGGTGACCCGGACGACGCCGCGGGGCTCGATCATGGCGACCATCACTGGTCCTTTCGTCGGGCGGCGCTCATCCGCCGAGCGGCAGGAACCGCCGCGAGCAGGGCTTTTGCCTTGTTCTGGCACTCCAGGTGTTCGTCGGCGGCCACCGAGTCGGCAACCACCCCGGCACCCGCCTGGATCGAGGCCCGGTTGCCGCTCACGAGCATCGTGCGGATGGCGATCGCCGTGTCGATGTTGCCCGAGAAGTCGATGTAGCCCACGACGCCGCCGTAGGGACCCCGCTTGACGGGCTCGAGCTCGTCGATGATCTCCATGGCCCGCACCTTGGGGGCGCCGGACAACGTGCCGGCCGGCAGCGTGGCCCGGAGCACGTCGATCGGGGTCTTGCCCTCGGCCAGGGCGCCCGAGACCTGCGACGTCATGTGCATGACGTGGCTGTACTTCTCGAGGGTCATCATCTCGTCGATCTGGAGCGTGCCGAACTCGACCACCCGACCGACGTCGTTGCGGGCCAGATCGACCAGCATGACGTGTTCGGCGACCTCTTTCGGATGCTCGATCAGCTCCGCCGCCAGGCGCTTGTCGTGCTCTTCGGTGGTCCCCCGCTTCCGGGTGCCGGCGATGGGCCGCGAGATCACCCGATCCTCGAGGAGCTGCACCATGGGCTCGGGTGAGCCGCCGACGATCTCGAGATCGCCGTGGCGGAAGAAGTACATGTAGGGGCTGGGGTTGACCTGCCGCAGCACCCGGTAGAGGTCGAAGGCCTCGGCGTCGAGCTGCAAATCGAAACGCTGGGCGAGCACGACCTGGAAGATGTCGCCCGCGAAGATGTATTCCCGGGCCGCTTCGACCGCGGCGCAGTAGACGTCTTCGCCCATGGTCGACGTGACCTCGGGGAGCTCGTCGTCGGGGGCCGCAGGCTCCACGAGCGGCTCGTCGACCGGCCGTGCCCCGTCGGCGGCCAGCGAGTCGAGCCGAGCCAGTGCGTCGGCATAGGCGGCGTCGATCGTGGCCGCGTCGGACCCCTCGGGGATCAGCGCGTTCGCGATGAGGACGACCCGTTGCTTCCAGTGGTCGTAGGCGGCGAGCTCACCGATCATCGACACGGCCGCGTCGGGATAGCCGAGATCGTCGGCGGGGACGTCGGGCAGGTGCTCGACTTCGCGCACGACGTCGTAGCCGAGATAGCCGATCAGTCCGCCGTGGAGTGGGGGCAGGCCCGCGATCTCCGGGGCCTCGTAGTGGTCGAGGAGCACCTCGAGTGCGGCGAGTATTCCCTGGTCAGTGGGTATGTCGATGCCGAAGTCGCCCTCGACCCGCAACGCGCCGTCCTTCGACACGAGCGTGCCGTGGGGCCTCCGGCCGATGAACGACCAGCGACTCCAACGATCGCCTCCCTCCACCGACTCGAGGAGGAATCCCTCGCCGTCGCCCACGACCCGGGCGAACGCCGCCACCGGCGTGGTCAGGTCGGCCAGCACCTCGCGCCACACCGGCACGACCCGATGGGCGGCGGCAAGACGACGGAACTCGTCGAGCTCGGGAAGGACCGGCATCGATCAGCCGAACTCGAGGGAGTCTGCGTCGGTCACCGTGCGGTAGTAGCAGGTCTGACGGGTGTAGCCCCGATCGTCCTTGGTGTGGCACACGCCCGTGCCGGCCTTGCGCACCCGGTAGAGCAGGCTGTTCTGCTCGCAATTGACCCGCACGTCGACGAGCTCGAGCGTGTCGCCGCTCGTCGCACCCTTGTGCCAGATCTCCTCGCGTGACGTGGAGTAGAGCACGGCCGACCGGCGCTCGAGGGTCAGCCGGTAGGCCTCCTCGTTGGCGTAGCCGATGAAGAGCACGTCGCCGGACTCGGCGTCCTGCAGCACCACCGGCACGACCTGATGACCGGCTCGGCCGATCTTGGCGACCTTGTCGAAGTCGAGTTGCTGGACAAGACCCTCTTCGAGCGCCGAGTGATCAGTGGACGATGTCATGGCACCCGATTCTACGGGACACGCCACGTCGTCCGTCCGGAGAATCATTCCCGCTGTCCGATGAACCACCCGGAGCCCGGTCGACGGGATCGTCGTTGTGGGGCCGTTGCACGGCGTCCTATAGGTTCGCCGGATGAGCGAACTCGCCCGTCATGATGCCGTCGGTCTCGCAGCGCTGATCCGCAACGGCGACCTGTCCCCCGTCGAGTTGATCGACGACACGATCGACCGCATCGAGACACTGAATCCCCAGGTCAACGCGGTCATCCATCCCGCCTTCGAGAAGGCTCGGGCGGCCGCGGCCGGCGACCTGCCCGACGGTCCGTTCCGCGGGGTGCCCATGCTCATGAAGGACCTGTGGCCGGCCGAGAAGGGCGAGCCGTTCCACCAGGGAGTGCAGGGACTGAAGAACGCCGGCCACATCGCCGACATCGACGCCAACATCGTCACCGCCTACAAGCGGGCCGGATTCGTCATGACCGGGCGCACCAACACCCCGGAGATGGGCCTCTCGGCCACGACCGAGCCGATCGCCCACGGACCGACCCGCAATCCGTGGGACCTCGAGCGGGGCTCCGGCGGCTCGTCCGGCGGCGCGGCCGCCGCAGTCGCCGGCGGCATGCTGCCCGCCGCGAATGCCAGCGACGGTGGTGGTTCGATCCGCATTCCCGCCGCCATGTGTGGCCTCGTCGGCCTCAAGCCGAGCCGCGGGCGGATCTCGATGGGTCCGCAGCGCGACGAGTGGGGCAACTCGGTGCAACACGTGGTCAGCCACACCGTGCGCGACACCGCAGCGATCCTCGATGCCACGGCATCGCCGTTTCCCGGCGACGGGGTCATCGCCCCGTTTCCGGAGAAGCCGTTCGCCGACTACATCCTCGACGACCCCCGACCGCTCCGAATCGGCGTGCTCGACCGCTCGATCCGCGACGGCATCCCCATCGACCCCGAGGTGGCGGCTGCGGTGCGCGACATCGCCGACCGGCTCCAAGGCCTCGGCCACGAAGTGATCGACAGCACGCCCCCTGCGCTCGACGACCAGGCCCTGATCGCGTCCTACGGCGCCCAGTGGACCGCTGCGGTGGCCACCTCGCTCGACCTCTTCGGCGAATGGATCGGTCGTGAACTGACCAAGGACGACGTCGAGCCGATGACCTGGGCGTTGGCCCAGCGGGGCCGTCAATTGGGCGCCGTCGATGCCGCGAAGGCAGCCGATCAGGCGATGGTCTTCCGCCACCGGATGGCCGAATGGTGGGCCGACTCGGCCGACCTGCTGCTCGCCCCCACCTGCCTGCGACCGGCGCCGCTCATCGGCGAGTCGTCGGGCACCGAGGAGAACCCGTTCGCGAACGTCCACGTGACCCTCGCCTATTCGACCCTGACCGCACCGTTCAACAACACCGGTCAGCCGGCCATCTCGCTGCCGCTGGCGCGGTCGACGGCCGGGCTGCCGATCGGCATCCAGTTCGTCGGCGCCTACGGGCGAGAGGACATGCTCCTGCAGTTGGCCGGACAGCTCGAACGATCGATGCCCTGGGCCCACGACCGGGCGCCCATGCACCCCTGACTCAGAGGTAGAGCCCGGTGCTGCCCTCGTCGAGGCGTTCGGCGGCGACCGCATGGATGTCGCGCTCCCGCAGGATGATGTAGTCCTTGCCGCGGACTTCGACCTCGTAGCGGTCCTCGGGGTTGAACAGCACCTGATCGCCCGATTCCATGCTCCGCACGTTGGGGCCGACGGCCACGACCTCGGCCCAGGTGAGCCGCTTACCCATCTGCGCGGTCGCCGGGATCAGGATGCCCCCCGACGAACGGCGTTCGCCCTCGGCGTCGCCGAGGTGAACCAGGATCCGGTCGTTGAGCATCTTGACGGGAAGGCCGTCGTCGGCACTGAGAGTGTCTGTCTTCGCCACGGCGGCTCACGCTAGCGGTAGCGTCGTCACATGGAACCCGTCGATGTCCGCGTGGTGCACTTCGAGAGCGCCGACGGCACCCGCCTCGAGGGCGATCTCCTCTCCCCCGCCGACGCGATCGGCACGGCCGTGGTCTGCCACCCCCACCCTCTCTACGGCGGATCCCGCCAGGACGCGGTGGTGGCATCCATCACGAGGGCCTTCGTCGGAGCCGCCCGCCGGGTGCTGCGATTCGACTTCCGTGGCACCGGCGGATCGCAGGGTGCGCACGACGGTGGCGCGGCCGAACGAGACGACCTGTGCGCCGCGATCGACGCGGTGGATCCCGGCGAGGACGGACTCGTGATCGCCGGCTACAGCTTCGGCGCCGACATCGCCCTGAGCGTCGACCACCCCGCCGCCGACCGGTGGGTCGTGGTCGCTCCCCCGCTTGCCGTGTTCGGCACCGACGACCTCGTCGCGATCTCCGACCCCCGACCGGTCACTGTGATCGCCGCGGCCCACGACCAGTTCAACAGTCCCGCCGATCTCGAACCGAAGATGGCCGGCTGGGTCAACGCCACGTTGCAGGTCGTCGAATCGGCCGACCACTTCTTCGCCGGGGCGCACCGCCAGGTGAGCGAACTCGCGACGGCAGCCCTCGACTCGTAGCGGCTCAGTCCGGTGGCCGCACCACCACACCGGACTCCAGCATCACGTGCTTGGCCTCGGCCACGGTGTGCTCGCCGAAGTGGAAGATGCTGGCGGCCAGCACCGCATCGGCGCCGCCTTCGGTCACGCCCTCGACGAGATGATCGAGCGTGCCGACCCCACCCGACGCGATCACCGGAATGTCGACGGCGGCGGTGATGGCCGAGGTGAGCGGGATGTCGAAGCCGTCCTTGGTGCCGTCGCGGTTCATGGAGGTCAGCAGGATCTCGCCGGCGCCCAGGCGCTGACACTCGACGGCCCACACGACCGCATCGATCCCGGTCCGGGTTCGGCCCCCGTGGGTGTAGACCTCGAACCCGCTCTCGGTGTCGTCGCTGCTGCGGGCGTCGATGGCGACCACACAGCACTGGGCCCCGAACTCCCGGCTGATCTCCGAGACGAGCTCCGGACGCTTCACGGCCGCGGTGTTGATGCTGACCTTGTCGGCGCCGGCCCGCAGCAACCGACGGGCGTCGTCGACGGTGCGGATGCCCCCGCCGATGGTGAACGGGATGAACACCTGCTCGGCCACGGCGCGGGCCATCTCGGCCGTGGTGTCGCGCTGGTCCGACGAGGCCGTGATGTCGAGAAACACCAGCTCATCGGCACCCTGAGCGTCGTAGAGGGCGGCGAGTTCGACCGGGTCGCCGGCGTCGCGGATGTCGACGAAGTTCACGCCCTTCACCACTCGACCCGCGTCGACGTCGAGGCACGGGATCACCCTGATCGATCGGGTCATCGGCCCGACCCCAGCAACTCGACCGCAGCCGCGACATCGACATGGCCCTCGTAGATGGCCTTGCCCGCGATCACGCCGGAGAGCCGACGTCCGGACACCTCGACCGCGTCGAGCGCGGCGAGATCGTCCATGGTGCCCACCCCGCCGGACGCGATCACGTCGACCGGCGTGGCGCCGAGCACCTCGGTGAGGCCGACGAGGTCGGGGCCCTCCAGGGTGCCGTCGCGGGCGATGTCGGTGACGACGAAGGCGTCGACGCCGGCGTCGGCGAACGAGCGAGCGACGTCGAGCACCGTGCGGCCGCTGCCGACGAGCCAGCCGTCGGTCGCGACCTCACCCGACTTCGCGTCGAGCCCGACGGCCACGCGATGGTCGAGGGCGAGGGCACGGACCATGTCGGGATCCTTGAGCGCCGCCGTGCCGATGACCACGCGCTCGACCCCGGCGGAGAACAGCGCATGGGCGGCTTCGATCGAGCGCACGCCCCCGCCGCTCTGCACCGGCACGTCGACGGCACGGGCGATGGCCGCGACGACGTCGCGATTCTCCGGCACCCCCGTGCGGGCCGCGTCGAGGTCGACGACATGGATCCAGCCGGCCCCGGCATCGGCGAAGGCCCGGGCCTGGGCGACCGGATCGTCGCCGTAGACCGTCTCCTGGGCGTAGTCGCCCTGGTGCAGGCGCACGCAGCGGCCGTCTCGCAGGTCGATCGCGGGATAGAGATCCATCTAGTCGGCTCCTGCCTCGGCCGCGGCGGTCACGAAGTTGTGGAGGATGCGGATGCCGTTGGCGCCCGACTTCTCCGGGTGGAACTGGGCCGCCCACACGTTGTCTCGGGCGACGGCGGCCACCACGTCGATGCCGTAGTGGCAGGTCGCCACGACATCGTCGCCGTCGGCGCCGGCGAAAGAATGCACGAAGTACACCCACGCCTCGTCGGGAAGGCCGTCGAACATGTGGTGCTCGACCCGCCGGTCGAGCACGTTCCACTGCATCTGCGGCCGCTTCACCGTGGTCGGGAGCGCCACCACCGGTCGATCGAAGATGCCCAGTCCGGCGACCCCGGGGGCCTCCTCCGACCCGGCGAACATGAGCTGCATGCCGATACAGATGCCGAAGAACGGCACGCCCGCCTCGACGCGCTCGAGCGCGATCTCGTCGAGTCCGGTCGAGCGGAGCGCCTGCATGCAGGGCCCGTATGCCCCCACGCCGGGCAGCACGACGCCGTCGGCCGCCTCGATCAGTCCGCGATCGGCGGTGAGGCGCGTGTCGGCCCCCGCGTGCTCGAAGCCCTTGTGGGCCGAGTGCAGGTTGCCGATGCCGTAGTCGAGCACGGCGATGAGCGGTCGGCGCTCGCCGGAATCGTCGGCCACGATCAGAGGGTGCCCTTGGTCGACGGGACGGCATCGCCCTCGACCCGCACGGCGTCGCGCAACGACCGGGCCGTGCCCTTGAACGCGGCCTCGATGATGTGGTGGGTGTTGCGGCCTCGGCGACCGACGATGTGCAGCGTGATCCCGGACGCCATCACGAACGCCCGCCAGAACTCCTCGACCAGCTGAGGGTCGAACGGCGGGTCGCCCAGGATCTTCTCGCCGGGGAAGTCGACCTCGTAGTGCAGGTACGGGCGGCCCGAGAGGTCGAGGACCACCTCGACGGCGGCCTCGTCGAGCGGCACGACGATCGACGCGAACCGACGCACGCCGCGCTTGTCGCCCCAGGCCGAGCGGAAGGTCTCGCCGAGCGCGATGCCGACGTCCTCCACCGTGTGGTGGGCGTCGATCTCGAGATCACCTTCGGCCTTCACCGTGAGATCGAACGAACCGTGACGGCCGAGCTGGTCGAGCATGTGGTCGAAGAAGGGCAGACCGGTGCCGATCTCGGTGACCCCGGAGCCATCGAGGTCGACGCGGATGTCGATCGAGGTCTCCTTCGTGGCGCGAGACGTGGATGCGGTGCGACTCATACGAGGATCTCCCTGAGTGCGTTGAGGAATCGGTCGTCTTCGTCGGGGGTCCCGACGGTGACACGAAGGCAGCCGTCGAGGCGTGGCCAGGAGGAGCAATCGCGGACGAGGACGGATCGTTCGGTGAGCTGCTGCCACACCTCGCGACCGTCGATGGTGGTCGGGCGGAAGAGCACGAAGTTCGCGCCCGACGGCCAGATCTCGAGCGGCAGATCGGCCATACGGTCCACCAGACGGCCGCGCTCCTCGACGAGCGCCGCGACCCGACTGTTCATCGCGTCGAGATGGTCGAGCGCGACCGTGCCCGCGATCTGGGTCATCGCATCGAGGTGATACGGCAGCACCACCTTCTCGAGCTCGGACACCACCCATGCGGGGCCGATCAGATAGCCGAGCCGAGCCGCAGCCATGGCCCAGGTCTTGGAGTAGGTGCGACTGACGACGAGCGGCGTGTCGTCGTCGAGCAGATCCAGGGCCGAGTGGGAGGCGAACTGGCCGTAGGCCTCGTCGACACACAGCAACCCACCGATCTCCTCGACGAGATCCAGTACGGCGCGCAGGTCGTCGGGTGAATCGACGACGCCCGTGGGGTTGTTGGGCGAACAGAGGAACGTGATCGCCGGTCGCTCGGCGCGCAGGACCCGCTCGACCTCGTCGAGATCGAGGGCGAAGCCGGGGCCGCGCTCCCCTTCGGCGACCGACGTGCCGGTGATCCGACTCAGATGCGAGTGCAGCGCGTAGGTGGGTTCGAACATGGCCGCAGCCCGTCCCGGGCCCCCGTAGGTAAGCAGCAGGGTCTGGAGGACCTCGTTGGACCCGTTGGCCGCGAAGACCTGCTCGGGACCGACGCCGTGGAGCGCCCCGATGCGGGTGCGCAGTTCGGTGGCGGCACGGTCGGGGTACCGGTGCCATGCCACGTCGGCGATCGCCTCGGCGACGGCGGCCGCGAAGGCCGCGGGCGGCGGCTCCGGGCTCTCGTTGGTGTTGAGCCTGACCTCGACATCGATCTGCGGCGAGTGGTAGCCGTCCATCAGCGCGATCGACTCGCGGGGCACGGGGCGCGTGCTCATGACTCGGCTCCCCGGCGGATACGGATGGATGCGGCGTGGGCGTCGAGGCCCTCGGCCCCGGCCAGCGCCTCGACATGGTCGCCCATCGATTCGAAGCCGGCGCGATCGACCGTGACCACGTGGACGTCCTTCATGAAGTCGCGCACGGTGAGCGCACTCGCGAAGCGGGCGGTGCCGTTGGTGGGCAACACGTGGCTCGGGCCGGCGACATAGTCGCCGAGCGACGCCGGCGCCCACGGCCCGCAGAAAACGGCTCCGGCATGGCGCACGAGCGGGAGCAGGGCGGCCGGATCGGCCGTCTGGAGTTCGAGGTGCTCGGGGGCGATGAAGTTGGACACGGCGAGCGCCTGTTCGGGCCCGTCGCACACCACGGCGTAGCCCGACTTGCCGAGCGTCGCTTCGATGTCGTCGCGGCGAGGGGCCTCGGCGACCAGACGGGTGACCGACGCGGTGACCGCATCAGCGACCCCCTCGTCCCAGGTGACGAGCCAGGCCAACCCGTCGGGTCCGTGCTCGGCCTGGAGGATGACGTCGATCGCGGCGAAATCGGCCGGTGCGGATCCGTCGGCGACCACCACGACCTCGGACGGCCCGGCGAAGGAGGACGGCACACCGACGACTCCGGCCACCTCCTGCTTGGCAATGGCGACATAGACGTTGCCCGGGCCGACGATGACGTCGACCGGGCGGATGGTCTCGGTGCCGTAGGCGATGGCCCCGATCGCGTGGGCGCCACCCACCGGGATGACCTCGTCGACGCCGGCGACCGCGGCCGCGGCCAGGGTGACATCGGGGACCCGGCCGTCGGGCCCGGGCGGCACACACAGCACGATCTCGGCGACGCCGGCGACCCGGGCGGGCACCGCGGTCATGAGCACGGTCGACGGATACACCGCTCGGCCGCCAGGGACGTAGCAGCCGGCCCGTGCGACGGCGCGGTGCAGCCCGCTGATCTGCACCCCCGGACGGGAGAAGTCGACGTCGCTCGGCATCTGCGCCCGGTGATAGTCGGCGATCGAGGTGGCGGCGGCCTCGAGCGCAGCGAGCACGTCGGCCGGCACCCGACCCTTGGCCGCTTCGATCTCCGCCGCGTCGACGCGGGTCGACTGCATCTCGACCCCGTCGAAGCGCTGCGTGAACTCGGCCAGTGCCTCGTCGCCGCGGGCCTTCACCTCGGCCAGGATCTCGCGTACGGCATCGACCGGGCCGTCGGCCGGCACGGCCGGGCGCGGCAATCGCTCGGCGACGTCGCCGCCGAAACCCCTCAGGTCGATCCGGGTGAGCACCCGCACACGCTACCGGCCCCGATGAAGGCCTCCCGCCGCATTACGCGCCAGACTGCCCCGATGGACTCCGATGCCGCCGAGCTCTCTTCGCTGACCACCGTCGTCGCCGACGTGGCCGCCCGCATCGGACGCCTGGCCGAGCGGCGGGCAACCGATCCCGACGACCCGCTGGTCGGCCGACTCCACGAGATCGAGCGGGCCCTGATCACCGCCGAGCGACGGCTGCGCTCCACCGCCCGCGACCTCGACTGACCGGCGAAGCGGTAAATTGGCGCCATGCACACCGCGGCGCCCACGCCGACCCACCCACCGGTCACTCCGACCGGCACCCGCGACCGACGCCGCGACCGAACCCTTCGGAGCCAGTTCCTGCTGCTCGGACCGCTCCTGTTCGTGTGGATCGCGACCGCCTCCCTCCTGTGGACCTTCGCCGTACAGGACGAGGTTCCAACCGACCGGCTCTTCCTCGACCCGGCGACCCTGAGCGGGCAGCCCTGGTACACCGGTCTGCTGCACGAAGTCGGGATCCTGGCCTGGGCCGGCGCGGCGGTTGCCGCCGCCGGTGGCGCCTGGGTCTCGGCCCAGACCAACCGCCGGGGACCGGCGCGACTCCTCGCCTCGGGCGCTGCGCTCACCCTGGTCCTGCTCACCGACGAAGTCACGAGCTTCCATGCCGACCTCGGCCCCCGCATCGGCCTGCCGAAGCTCGTCGTGATCGGCGCGATCGCGGTCTCCGCTGCCATGTGGTTCGCGATCAACTGGCGGGAGATCCGCCGAACCCGATGGTTGATCCTCGTGTCCAGTCTCGCAGCCCTCGCCGCGTCGATCGTGCTCGACTACGAGCGCCGTAGCGTCGACCTCCACGTGTTCTTCGAGGACGCTCCCAAACTCCTCGGCACCGTCGGTTGGGCGACCTACTTCGCGATCACGACCATCGACGTCACTCGGTCGGCGGTCACGTTCAGACCGCCCGAGGCAGCGAACCCCGCGCCCGTCGAGCACGCCTGACGACGACGAACCCGACCAGCGCCACCACGGCGGGCAACCGCACCCAGCGGTTTCCGAGCAGGTCGACGAGCCCGCCACCGAGGGTCGTGGCCAGCACGATCCCGGGGATGATGCCCAGGGCCGTGCCGATCAGGAAGACCCGCAGCCGCACCGTGCTGACGCCGAGGAGCCAGTCGGCCGGTGTGAACTGGCCGGTCACGACCCGCAGCAGGAAGACCTGCCACAGGCCTCCGTCGGCCAGACGCTCGTCCCACCCGTGGAGCCGGGTCGGCATGTGGTTCTGCGCCCAGTCGCGGGCCAGGTAGCGGGCCATCGCGAATGCGATCGTCGAGGCGCCCATGTTGCCCACCCACGACAGCGCCATCGCGGTCGGCAGCGGCCACACCACGGCCGCCGGCACCATGAACACGAGACCCGGCACGCCGGCCGGCTGCAGCGCCCACATCGCGAGGATGAAGACGACCGGCCCGAGGGCACCGCGCTCGGTGAAGAACTCCTCGACGCGGTCGCCATCGCTCACGAAGTCCCAGCCGCCGAGCACCACGAAGAGTGCAGCGCCCACCACGACGAGAGCAAGAACGAGCCATCGACCACGCACGGCGAGCAGTGTGGCACGGCCGGCGGAAAAAGGCAGCGGCCGCTCCCGTGCACGGAAGCGGCCGCCAGACGACACAGGGCGGCGGATCCCTCATGTCGTCGACTTGCTCCGAGCGTTTAACGCTCGAAGTCGTCCCAGGAATATAGCCGGACACCTGCCGATCGCGCCGCATCGCTCCGGACAATCCCGGTCGCGGCTGGTGAGCGCCCGACGCGGCGTCGGTCAGACGCGGCTCGACGGACAGAAATCGTTCAGCACGCAATCCTCACATTGGGGCCGGCGGGCGATGCACACCCGGCGGCCGTGCAGGATCATCCGCAGGCTGAACTCGCCTCGCTCCATCGCCGGGACCATGGGGTTGAGTTCGTGCTCGATCTTGACGGCATCGGTCTCGGTCGTGATCCCGAGCAGGTTCGAGAGCCTGATCACGTGGGTGTCGACCGGAAGGCCGGGCTTGCCCAGGGCGACACTGCGCACGACGTTGGCCGTCTTTCGTCCGACCCCCGGCAGCCGCACGAGGTCCTTCATCGCGCTCGGCACCTCGCCGTCGTAGTCCTCCACGAGCATGCGGGCCATGCCCACCAGGCTCTTCGACTTCTGGCGGAACAGCCCGATCGTGTCGACATAGGGCTCGACCTGCTCCGGCTCGACTGCGGCGAGCGACCAGGGGTCGGGGAAGCGGGCGAACAACCCCGGGGTCGCCTTGTTGACCCCGACATCGGTGGACTGGGCCGACAGGATCGTGGCCGCGAGCAGCTCGAACGGATTGCGGTGATCGAGCTCGCAGACGGCGTCGGGATACTCGAGCGCCAGTCGTTCGTGGGTCCGTCGAGCGCGACCCTTCGGAGTACGGGGCTTGGCCATCCGGCGACACTAGCTACGCTGGGCGGGTGGAACTGACCGTCGAAGGACCGAACCCGGGTGAGTTCCGTTGGACGATCCTCGTCGACGACGCATCGCCCGACTTCGCTGCCGAGCTCGAACAGGTCCTCGACCGCCACGCCGACGGAACCCTGCAGCTCTGGATCCGCGCCGTCGACGACGAGAGCGACGCCGCGGCTCGTCGCGCCGGCTTCGTGCCGTATCGCGACCTCTGGCAGCTCCGGTGCGCTCTGCCCAACGAAGCTTCGGGATTGGCGACCCGCGCCTTCACCGAGGGCGACCTCGACGACTTCGTGCGGGTCAACAATCGCGCCTTCCACTGGCATCCCGAACAGGGCGGACTCACCGCCGATGCCGTCCGGGCGACCATGACGGAGCCCTGGTTCGATGCCGACGGGTTCCGGCTGCTCCACGACGACGACGGCCGGCTTGTCGGCTTCTGCTGGACGAAGATCCACGCCGACCACGACCCACCGCTGGGCGAGATCTACGTGATCGCGATCGACCCGGACCAGCACGGGCGTGGCCTCGGCAAGCCCATGACCCTCGCCGGCCTCGAGTGGTTGCACGCGCAGGGCCTCGAGCACGGGATGCTCTACGTCGAGTCCGACAACGACCCGGCCAATGCCACCTACGCGGCGCTCGGATTCACCCGACACCACACCGACCGCGCCTACCGACTCGAGCGGGCCGGATCATGAGCCCCCTCGATCCGCCGGAGGCGGCGGGCCGCGCCAGCCGCACCGCACCGACCCTGCGCTACGACCTCGACCGCGAGGAGTTCGGCGCCCTCCTCGCCGACGAGCCGGGCTATCGACTCGATCAGGTCTGGGACGGGATCCACGCCCGCGGCACCGAACTCGACGAACTCTCCAACGTGCCCAAGGCACTGCGCCGGAAGCTCGCGGAGATGCTGCCACTCGGCCTCACCCCGGAGACCGAGTCGGTCAGCGACGGTGGCGAGACGGTGAAGTGGCTCTGGAAGCTGCACGACGGCCACCACATCGAGACGGTCCTCATGCACTACGACGATCGCACCACCGTGTGTGTGTCGTCGCAGGCGGGCTGCGCGATGGGCTGCGGTTTCTGTGCGACCGGGCAGAGCGGCTTCGACCGCCATCTCTCGGTCGGCGAGATCGTCGAACAGGTGGTGCGGGCTCGCCGCACCTCGGCCCCGCGCCGGGTGAGCAACATCGTGTTCATGGGAATGGGCGAGCCGTTCGCCAACTACGACCGCACCTGGGCCGCAGTCGAGCGCATCCACCGCGACCTGGGTCTGGGTGCTCGTCACATCACGATCTCCACCGTCGGCGTCGTCCCCGGTATCGAGCGCCTCGCCGAGGAGGCACTCCCCGTCAACCTCGCGGTCTCGCTCCACGCCGCCAACGACGACCTCCGCGACGAGCTCGTGCCGATCAACCGCCAGTATCCGCTCAACCATCTGGTCGACGCCTGCGAGCGCTATCTCGCGGCGAAGAACCGGCGGGTCTCCTTCGAGTGGGCCCTCATCGACGGCGTCAACGACCAGCCGGTGGATGCCCAGGAACTCGCCGTGTTGTGCCGACGCCTGCGAGCCCACGTCAACCTGATCCCGCTCAACCCGACGCCCGGCTACCTCACCCGAGGCACCCCGCCCGATCGGGTGCGGGCCTTTCGCGACCAGCTCGAGAACTATGGCGTCAACGCCACGGTCCGCCACACCCGGGGCACCGAGATCGATGCCGCCTGCGGCCAACTGAGCGCAAGCCGTCAGCTCGTCGACCCGCCCCGTCGCCGTACTCGGAGCTGAACCCCGCGAACGACGGTGGACCGGGAGCGCCAGCCCCCATACTGGGTGGGTGAACAACGCTGGCTGGCTGAACAAACGGGTCTGGCTCAACGACCGGATGCCGCAGACGCTCTACATCTCGCAGCTCCTCCTGTACTTCCGGGGAGTGTTCGGGCTGCTCACGCTCCCCGCCCTCGGATCGGTCGTGCTCTTCGGCTCGAAGGCCGTCGCCGCCGTGGTGATCCTGCTGGCGTCGTTCGGTGCGCTCGGCGGCGCCTACGGCATCGCCAACACCCGCAAGTGGGGCTACCAGCTCGGCGTGGCCGCCGCCTTCACACCCTTCGTGATCCGGGTGCAGGTCGCACTCGACTTCGGGCTGGGCGACGCCCTGAGTTACAACCCGATCGGCCTGCTCTTCGATCTCGCTCTCGTCGGCCTGCTGCTGCACCGCATGAGCGGCGAGTACCAACGGTTGTACTTCCGGTGAGCGGACCCGAACCGGGCGACGCCGACCGGGAGACCATCAGACGCAGCGGCGTCACCCTCGATCCCGAGAACCTGCCGCAGGGCGACGAGAAGCGAGAGGCGGTCCGATCGCTGTTCGACACGATCGCCCCCCGCTACGACCTCGTGAACCGGATCATGACCTTCGGGCTCGACGTCCGCTGGCGGCGCAAGGCGCTCACCGCCCTCGACCTTCCGGCCGGGTCGCGTGTGCTCGATCTCGCCTGCGGCACCGGCGACTTCTGCCGTGAGGCGGCGAAGGCCGGACTGCGCCCGATCGGCGTCGACCTGTCCATGGGCATGCTCGCCGCGGCCCGCACCGACGCGCCACTGATCCACGGCGACATCCTCTCGCTGCCGCTGGCCGATGGCACCGCCGACGGCGCGACCTGCGGATTCGCCCTGCGCAATCTCGTCGAACTGCCCGGCTTCTTCGAGGAGCTGGCCCGAGTGATCCGGTCCGGTGGGCGCATCTCCCTCGTCGACGCGGCCGAGCCCGAGAACCGGCTGCTCCGGTGGGGTCACGGCATCTACTTCGGGAAGGTGGTTCCCCGCATCGGCGGTCTGTTCTCGGACCGGACCGCCTACGCGTACCTGCCCAAGTCGCTCGCCTACATGCCGCCCTGGCCCGAGATGCAGACACGCCTCACCGAGGCCGGGTTCACCGACATCGAGCGCAAGGTCTTCGTGGGGGCGCACCTCATCAGCGCCACGAGAGGCTGAGCCGAACCCGGGCCGGTAGGGTCTCGCGATGACCACCGTCGAACGACCTGATCTGTTCACCAAGGGCGTCCACCACGTCTCGATCAATGTCGACGACGTCGAGGCCAACCGTGCCTTCTACGTCGAGACGCTCGGCTTCACCCAGATCGACCGACCCGCTCTGGGCGTCGGCGGGGTGTGGCTGCAGATGGGTCCCCAGCAGCTGCACCTGGTCGAACTGCCACTGGTCGAGGGTTTCGGTCCGCACTTCGCGATTCCCGTCGACGACATCGCCGATGCCCGGTCCGTGCTGATCGCGCGCGGCGTCGAGGTGAGCGAGCCGAGTCCGATCGAAGGCGTCTGCCTGCAGGCCTTCTTCCGGGATCCCGCCGGCAACCAGATCGAGCTCAACCAGCCGCTCTGATCGTCAGCCCGAGACGGCGAGACCGACGGTCATCGCCAGCCCACCGAGCATCTGCGCCCTCGCGGTGGCGCCCAGCACCGGGATCAGGGCGGGGCCCGTGGCTCCGGCTCTGACCTCGCGGATGGCCAGAGCAGCCATCGGCGCGGCGGCCAACGCGCCGATCGCGCCGACCCGCAGCGTGGCCGCCACAGCCACGGCCACGGCCAGCGCGACGACATGGAGCAGCGCGTAGGCGGAGCGGGTGCGCGCATCGCCGAGTCGTACCGCCAGGGTCTGCTTGCCGGCCTGGGTGTCGCCGGGGATGTCGCGCAGGTTGTTGGTCACCATGAGCGCGGTGGCCCAGAGCCCGACGGTGACGCTGCACCAGACCGCCAGGGCCTCGACGCGTTCGAGCAGCACATAGGTCGTGCCGATGGTCGCGACCAGCCCGAAGAAGACGAACACGAAGACCTCGCCGAGGCCGAGGTAGCCGTAGGGCCGAGGGCCACCCGTGTAGGTCCAGCCGGCAACGAGGCAGAACGCACCGACCACGAACAGTTCCGGTCCGACCACCAGCGCCAGCCCCGCGCCGGCCACCCCCGCCACCGCAAAGGCCGCGGTCGCGGCCCGCTTGACCGATGCGGCGGGAACCAGACCCGACCCGACGAGTCGCAGCGGACCGACCCGGGCCTCGCCGTCGGTGCCGCGCACGCCGTCGGAGTAGTCGTTGGCGTAGTTGACCCCCACCTGCAGCGCGAGCGCCACGAGCAGGGCGAGCGCGGCCCGCCACCATTCGGTGTCGGTCCCCTCCCCCACGGCCGCCGCCGTGCCCACCGCCACGGGCACGATGGCCGCCGGCAGTGTCCGTAGCCGGGCTCCGGCCAGCCAGAGTGCGGCGCCCGTCGGCGCCGGCGTCGCCGTCACGATCCGATCAATTCGTCGACGGCCTCGACCAGCAGGCGGTGTTCGAGCTCATGGATCCGATGCTCGAGGGTCTCGCGCGTGTCGTCGGCCCGGATCGGCACCTCGCCGGTGAGGAGGACGGGGCCGTCGTCGACCCCTTCGTCGGGCACGAGGTGGACCATCACGCCGGTGCGCTCGAGACCGTGGTCGAGATGGGCGGCCCAGGCGTCGTCGATGGCGTGGGCGCCAGGGAACTCGCCGGGCAGGGCCGGATGGAGGTTGACGACCGGAACGCCCACACGATCGAGGAACGCGTGGGTGAACAGATGCATCCAGCCGGCACAGACGACCGCATCGGGGCGATGGGTGGCGATCCGGTCGGCCAGGTCACGGTCGTAGGCCTCGCGGCCCGCCCGGTCGTCGCTCGCCGCGTCGAGGAAGGGGCGCATCGGCACGAACTCCTGGGGAATCCCGTGCTCGTCGGCCCGGGTCCGGGCGAACGCGCCGCGCCGATTCGCATAGACCGCCACGATCTCGGCGTTGAGCCGCCCCTCGGCGGCGGCGTCGATCAGGGCTTGGAGGTTGGAGCCGGAGCCGGACGCGAGAACGACGAGTCGTCCCGTCACCGCCACCCTCCGACGAGCGTCACCCGCTCGTCGCCGTCGGCCGCATGCAGACGGCCGATGATCGGCAGCCCGGCGTCGACCACAGCGCCTCGCTGCTCGGCCGGCACCACCACGACCATGCCGATGCCCATGTTCCAGACCCGGAAGGCTTCCTCGTCGGGCAGGTCGCCCCACTCGACGAGCGAACGGAAGTGGACCGGCACGTCCCAGCTGCCCAGCTCGAACTCGGCGGCGAGATGGGCGGGAAGCACGCGCGGCACGTTCTCGAACAGGCCGCCACCGGTGATGTGGGCGAGCGCCGTCGGTTCGATGCCGGCGGCCTGCATCTCGTCGATGTGGCTGATGTAGGGAAGGTGCGGGGTGAGCAGCCAGTCGAGCATCTCGGCGGTCGGCTCGTGCTCCTCGAGCAGGAGACGGATCAACGAGTAGCCATTGGTGTGGGGGCTCCGGCTGGCCAGGCCCACGAGCAGGTCGCCCTCGGACAACTCGTCGGTACGGGGCCACAGCGCCTCGCGATCGGCGACGCCGACGATGGTGCCGGCGATGTCGACCGCGCCGGGCATGTAGACGCCGGGCATCTCGGCCGTTTCGCCGCCGAGCAGTGCGCAGCCCACGGCCTGACACGCCTCGGCCATGCCGGTCACGATCTCGGCGACGACCTCGGGCACCAGCGACGCGGTGGCGATGTAGTCGAGGAAGAAGAGCGGACGAGCGCCCTGCACGAGGATGTCGTCGACACAGTGGTTGACGAGGTCGGCACCGACACCGCGCCAGCGCCCGTGCCGAGCCGCGAGCTCGACCTTGGTGCCCACGCCGTCGGTCGAGGCGACGAGCACCTTGCCCGGACCGAGGGAGTCGGCCGCGAAGAGGCCGCCGAACGCGCCCAGCTCGGAGAGCACCGCCGGCGTGTTCGTGGCCTTCACGACGTCGGCCAGCAGCTCGACGGTGCGGTTGCCGGCGTCGATGTCGACTCCGGCGTCTCGGTAGGAGGTCATGGGCGCACCTCTGCGGTCGCTCGGGCGATGTCGGTGCGGTGTTGGGCGCCGTCGAATTCGATGTGCGCCACCCCCGCATGGGCGGCGTCGGCGGCATCGGCCAGCCGGTCGGCCAGTGCGGTGACGGCGAGTACCCGGCCGCCCGCAGTGTGCGGGACCCCGTCGATCAGGGCGGTACCGGCATGGAACACGGTGCAGCCCCCGGCCGCGGCCGAATCGAGTCCGGTGATCGCCACCGGCTCGCTGCTCCGGACCGGGTAGCCGGCGCTGGCCATCACGACGGTGACCGCAGCCTGGTCGCGCCACCGGACGTCGGTGGTCGCCAGCGTGCCGTCGATGCACGCATCGACGACGTCGACGAGATCGCTCTCGAGCAACGGCAGCACGACCTGGGTCTCGGGGTCACCGAACCGGCAGTTGAACTCGATCACCTTGGGCCCCTCGGAGGTGAGCATCATGCCGGCGTAGAGCACGCCGCGGTACGGCCGCCCCTCGTCGCGCAGGGCCTGCAGCGTCGGAGCGATCACTTCCTTGCCGACCCGTTCGAGCAGGGCCTCGTCGGCGATGGGCGACGGATGGAAAGCACCCATCCCGCCGGTGTTGGGACCCACATCGCCTTCACCGAGCCGCTTGTGGTCCTGGGCCGCGGGCATCACGTGGAAGTCGGTGCCGTCGCAGAATGCGAGAATCGACACCTCGGGTCCGAAGAGCCGTTCCTCGAGCAATACCTCGGCGCCGGCGTCGCCGAACCGGCGATCGACGAGGATCTCGCGGATGGCCGTGGCGGCTTCGTCGGCGGTCTCGGCCACGATCACGCCCTTCCCGGCGGCGAGTCCGCTGGCCTTCACGACCGGCACGGCCGACAGGCTGCGGAGGTGGGTCAGCGCCGCGTCGATGTCGGTGAACGTGGCTGCGGCCCCGGTGGGGATCCCGTGGCGCAGAAGAAACTCCTTGCAGTGGGCCTTCGAACCCTCGAGCCGGGCTGCTGCGGCCGACGGGCCGAACGCGCGCACACCGGACTCGCCCAGGCGGTCGACGAGCCCGTCGACCAGCGGGTCCTCGGGACCGACCACCACGAGATCCACGGATTCCTTCGCGGCGAGCGCCACGATCCCGTCGAGGTCGGAGGCCCGAACGTCGACGTTGCGACACCGCGGCTCGGCTGCCGTGCCGGCGTTGCCGGGAGCCACCAGCACCTCGGCGACCCGTGGTGAGCGGGCCAACATCCATGCGAGGGCGTGTTCGCGGCCGCCACCGCCGACGACCAGGATCCGTTCCCCGGAAGCCGCCATGGTCAGTCGCCCCACACCTGAGCGAACTGCTCCTTCGTCTTCAGCTGGAGCTGGACGAACCGCTCCGACTCGAAGGGGTAGGAGCCGGTGAAGCAGGCGTTGCAGTAGCCGTCGTCGGCTTCGAGCCCCCGCATCAGCGCGTCGATCGAGAGATACGCCAACGAGTCGGCCCCGATGTGTTCACGGATCTCCTCGACGCTCTTCTGCGCGGCGATCAACTCGTCGCGCGAGGCCATGTCGACACCCATGTAGCACGGGTCGGTGATCGCCGGACAGGCGACCCGGACGTGGACTTCGGCCGCGCCGGCGTCGCGCAGCATCTGCACGAGCGGGCCCGACGTGGTGCCTCGCACGATGGAGTCGTCGACCATCACCACCCGCTTGCCGAACAGGTTGTCGCCGAGCGGATTGAACTTCATGGCGACGCCGGCATCGCGCAGTCGCTGCGTGGGTTCGATGAAGGTGCGACCCACATAGCGGTTCTTGATGAGCCCCTCGGTATAGGGAATGCCGGCTTCCTGGGCGAAGCCCACCGCATGAGGAGTGCCCGAGTCGGGCACGGGCACGACCAGGTCGGCCTCGACCGGGGCTTCGCGGGCGAGTTCGCGGCCGAGTCGCTGACGGGTCGAGTGCACGAGGCTTCCGCCGTGCACCGAATCCGGGCGGGAGAAGTAGATCTGTTCGAACGTGCAGAACGACCGCTTCCGCGGCACGGCACCCTGTTCGATGTGGAGGCCGTTGTCGTCGATCCGCACGATCTCGCCCGGTTGGACCTCCCGCTCGAACTCGGCCCCGATCGCCGAGAAGGCGCAGGTCTCGGAGGCGAGCACGTGGCCACCCTCGATCTTGCCGATGACGAGGGGACGGAACCCCCACGGGTCACGGACGCCGTAGATCGCGTCGCGGGTCGAGATGGTCAGCGCGAACGCGCCCTCGGCCCTGCTCATGAGCACCCGGATTCGACTCAGCCAGTCGCCACCGGCACCCGTGAGCAGGTGCACCATCACTTCGGTGTCGCTCGAGGTCTGGAGGCCGACTCCCCGCTCGAGCAGCTCGCGCCGCAGCACGTGGGCGTTGACGAGGTTGCCGTTGTGGGCCACCCCCAGGGGACCATCGATCGTCTCGATCACCTGGGGTTGGGCATTGCGAATGCCCGAACCACCGGTGGTCGAGTATCGGCAGTGCCCGATCGCGAGATCGCCGTGGAGGGTCGACAGGTTCTCCTCGTTGAAGACGCTCGACACCAGACCCTGCCCCTTGTGGACGTGGGCCACGCCGTCGTCGACGCTGACGATGCCCGCGGCCTCCTGGCCCCGATGTTGCAGCGTGTACAGGGCGAAGAATGCGAGCCGTGCCGCATCCTGCCCCGGCGCGTGGACGCCGACGACGCCACACTCCTCGTGGAGATCATCGCCAGTGGGAAACACGGGTATCACCGTCCGGAGAGCGCGACGCGGGCGTCGACTGCTCGTTGTAGCGCGTCGGCGACGTTGTCGCCCACACAGGTCAGATGTCCCATCTTGCGGCCCGGCCGAGGCTCGGTCTTGCCGTAGAGATGGAGATGGATTGCGGGATCTCGGAGTGCCTCGGCCCACGACGGTTCGCCGTCGCGCCAGAGGTCGCCGAGCAGTTGCACCATGGCTGCGGGACGGCAGCCACCGTCGCCGAGCGGCAGGCCGGCCACGGCTCGGAGCTGCTGCTCGAACTGACTCGATGCGGCGGCCTCGATCGTGCAGTGGCCGGAGTTGTGGGGTCGGGGGGCGACTTCGTTGACCAGCAACGCGTCGCCGGTGTCGAAGAGCTCGACGCAGAGCACGCCCACGAGATCCCAGGCCTCGGCCACGCGGCGGGCCATGGCCCGGGCCTCCTCGGCCCGCTCCGGGTCGATCCCGGCCGGCACGTGGGTGGTGTCGAGGATGTGGTCGACATGATGGTTCTCCATCACCCCGTGGTCGACGACCTCGCCGTCGACCCCGCGGGCGACCACCACCGAGAGTTCCCGTTCGAACGCGACCACCGACTCGACCACGAGTCGCTGGCCGCCGAGGCGCGCCCACGCGTCGTCGATCTCCTCGACGGCATCGATGCGCACCTGGCCCTTGCCGTCGTAGCCGAACCGGGCAGCCTTGGCGATGACGGGAACGCCCAGGGCGTCGACCGCCGCCCGCAGGCCGTCGAGGTCGGAAGCCGGGCGCCACGGAGCCACGGCGACGCCGGCCGAGACGAGCGAGTGCTTCTCGCGCTGGCGGTCCTGGGCGTCGGCGATGATCGCGCCCGACGGACGAACCGGCACGCCGGCCTCGATCGCGGCATCGGCCAGCGCGGGGTCGACGCTCTCGAACTCCCAGGTGACCACGTCGGCCTCGGCCAGGAAGCGCTCGACCCCGGTGGGGTCGTCGAACCCGGCGCAGATCTCGATCTCGGCGACGCTCCCGGCGGGCGTGTCCTTGGCCCCGCCCGTCAACACGACCACCCGATAGCCGTGCTGGTGCGCGGCCTGGGCCAGCATTCGGCCCAGTTGACCCCCGCCCACCACACCGATCGTGGAACCCGGGAGGAGGGGGCCGGACAACTCAGTGCTCCAACTCGATGGAGCGGACCTGGGCATTGCGCTGGGCACGATAGGCGTGGAGGGCATCGGCGAGCGCGTCGTCGGCCCGGGCCAGCATCGCCACGGCGAGCAGCCCGGCATTGGTGGCACCGGCCGCCCCGATCGCCATCGTCGCCACCGGCACACCGCCCGGCATCTGCGCGATCGAGAGGAGGGAGTCGATGCCGTTGAGGGCTCGGCTCTTGATCGGCACGCCGATCACCGGAACGATCGTGTGACCGGCCACCATGCCCGGGAGGTGGGCGGCGCCGCCGGCCCCGGCGATGATCACCTGGAGGCCACGGGTCTCCGCCGAATCGGCATACTCGACCATGAGGTCGGGAGTCCGGTGGGCCGAGACCACCTTGGCCTCGAAGGCCACGCCGAAGTCGCGGAGGATGTCGGCCGCGCCGCGCATCGTCTCCCAGTCGGAGTCGCTGCCCATGATCACGCCGACGAGCGGATCGTCACTCACGCGGTCGTCCTCCCGAAATCCCCGACCAGTCTGCATCCTCGCGCGCCATCGCGCACCCGAGGGGGATGACTTTCCGCGTCGAAGATCGGCGGTTGTTCGTCACGCGGTCGCACCGCGGATGGCCTCGATCACCCGGGGCGCGGCCGGGTACGCACCCGGCTCGAGCGGGGCTCCCGTGAGCGCCGCGAACGTCTCCTGGTAGACCCCGGCGGCGATGATCGCGAGGTCGCGGTCGAGCGGCGGAGGATCGCCCTCACCGCGATAGCCGCGTTCGGCGTAGACGAGCCGGACGATCTCCTTGTCGAGATTCTCGGGCTCTCGACCGGCCGCGAGCCGCTCGTCGACCGTGGACGCCCGCCAGTACCGGGAGCTGTCGGGGGTGTGGACTTCGTCGATGATCGTGAGCCGATCGTCGTCGTCGACCCCGAACTCGTACTTGGTGTCGACCAGCACGAGCCCCGCATCGGCCGCAACGGCCCGTCCCCGCTCGAAGACCGCCAGGGCGACCGTGCGCACCTCGTCCCACCGTTCGGGCGACACGAGGCCCTGTGCGACGATCTCCGCTTCGGTGATCGGCGCATCGTGGCCACCCTGCTCGGCCTTGGTGGTCGGGGTGATGATCGGCGCCGGCAAGGCGTCGTTCTTGCGCATGCCGTCGGGGAACGTGAGCCCGTAGATCTCCCGGGCACCGGCCGCGTACTGCGTCCAGAGCGCAGTGGACGTCGAGCCGGAGAGCCGGCCACGAACCACCACTTCGACCGGCAGGGTGCGGCACTTGCGACCGATCGTCACGTTGGGGTCGGGCACCGACAGGACGTGCGACGGCACGAGGTCGGCGATGCGCTCGAACCACCAGGCGGCGAGCTCGTTGAGCACCTGACCCCGGTAGGGCACCGTCCCGAGCACATGGTCGAACGCCGAGATCCGGTCGGTCGCGATGAGGGCGAGTCGATCACCCAGGTCGACGAGATCGCGGACCTTGCCGCGGATCAGCGGCCCGAGGTCGGCGACGTCGGCGGCATCGATGCCGTCGAAGGGTGTGTCGAGCGCCGGCGCGAGGTCGACACTCATACGGCGGCCTGGACGAAGGCGGTGAAGATCGGCAGGCCGGAGCCCTCCTCGGGACCCGACGGCCGTTGCCAGGCCACGACATGGTCCTCGGGATGGGGCATGAGCCCGACGACGGAGCCCGACTCGTTGCAAAGGCCGGCGATGTCGTCGACGCTGCCGTTGGGATTGGCCGGATACGCGCCCTCCGCCGGTTCGAGCGGCGAGGAGATCGGGGCTGCCCCGGTGTGCATGTAGCGGAAGGCGACCAGCCCGCGGTCTTCCATCTCCTGCGCAACCGAACGATCGGCGACGGCCACGCGACCCTCGCCGTGCGCGATCGGGCAACGGACGACCGTTCCTGCCGCGCCCGCCAACCAGCTCGAGGAGACCCCGACATCGACTCGTAGGGTCACCCAACGGCACTCGAAGTGCCCGCGTGCGTTCTCGGTCAGCGTCACCTCGCGGGGTGCGGACGACGGCCCCGGCAGCAACCCCGCCTTGACCAGTACCTGGAAGCCGTTGCAGATCCCGAGGATCGGCTTGCCCGCGTCGACGAAGGCGCCCAGTTCGTCGGCGAACCAGGTCTTCAGTTCGAGGGCGAGGCGTCCGCCGGCGCCGAGGGCGTCGCCGTAGGAGAATCCGCCGGGCAGCAGGACCGCAGCGTGATCGCTGATGCGCACGCTCCCGTCGCGCAGTTCGTTGATGTGGACGATCCGGGCATCGCCGCCCGCGAGCTCGATCGCCTGGGCGGCCTCGCCATCTCGGTTGGTGCCGGAGGCGTGGGGAATCAGGATCGGCGGACGGTTCATCGATCGCCTCCCGTGAACGCGACGACGGCATCGGCGATCGACACCTCGACGATCGTGGCGCTGGCCCGTTCGAGTCCCTCGGCGTCGTCGGACGCATCCGACACCCGCATCACGATCCTGTCGTCGTCCATCACCTCGCCGATTCGCCGGGCGTGGACGCCGAGGGCGGCGGCCACCGCATCACGGTCCTGACGAGCGGCGGCGAGCACGAGGCGGCCCGGCCCCTCGTTGGCGAACGCGGCCAGGGGGCCGAGGCCGTCGCGGGGCACCACCACGTGGACACCGCACCGAGCCGCGATGGCCATCTCGGCGACGGCGACGGCGATGCCACCGTCGCTGCAGTCGTGGGCGGCCCGGATCAGCCCGGCGGCGATCGCCGCGTGGACCGCGCGGTATCTCGGCAACGGATCGTCGAGCGGACGCGGGACCTCGGTGGCTCCCAGCCCGAGCACGGCGTCGACGAGCGACCCGCCCAGTGCCGGCGTTCCCTCGCCGACCAGCCAGAGATCGTCGCCCGGCACCATGCCGGCACTGTCGATGGCGCGGTGCAGGTCGTGGACCAGACCGACGGCCGAGATGAGCAGCGTGCCCGGTATCGCCCGACCGTCGAACTCGTTGAACAGGCTGTCCTTGCCGGAGATGAAGGGCATCCGGTAGCGACGGGCTCCATCGGTGCACCCCTGCACCGCCCTGACGAGACCACCGAGGCGATCGGGCTTGGTGGGGTCGCCCCAGCAGAAGTTGTCGAGCACGGCCACGCGGTCGGGGTCGCCGCCGACGGCCACGAGGTTGCGAACGGCTTCGTCCATCGCCAGCAGGGCCATCGCCCACGGGTCGTGCACACCCACCCGCGGACAGATGCCATTGCTCACCACCGCGGCGATGTCGTTGTGGGCGGTCCCGAGCGGCTTCAGCACGGCGGCGTCGGCGGGGCCGTCGGCCGCGGGTCCCACGAAGGGACGGACCACCGTGCCGCCGCGGACCTCGTGGTCGTAGCGACGGACGATGTCTTCCTTGGAGGCGACGTCGGGATGGCCGAGCAGCGTCAACAACAGGCCGGCATCGAAGCCGGGCGCCGTGATCTCGCGGGGCGCGGGATCGGTCCAGACGCCGCGCATCTCGCGTCGGGGAAGGCCGTCGTGCAGGAACTCCATGGGCATGTCGACGACGCCGAGCTCGCCGTGGGTGACCACGAGTCGCCGATCGCCGGTGAACCGACCGAGATCGGTGAGCTCCACGTCCCACGCGTCGCAGAGCGCCTCCAGCTCGGCGAGCTTCTCGGGCGGCACCGCCATCACGATGCGTTCCTGGGCCTCCGACAGCCAGATCTCCCAGGGCTGGAGACCGGGGTACTTGAGGGGCACACCGGCGAGATCGATGCGGACACCGAGCTCCTCCCCCATCTCCCCCACCGCCGAGGAGAACCCGCCGGCGCCACAATCGGTGATCGCGGTGTAGAGCCCGGCATCGCGGGCCCGCTCGACCACCTCGATGCAACCCTTCTCGGTGATGGGATCACCGATCTGCACCGCAGAGCCGACGCTGTCGACCGTGGAGGCGTCCATCCCGGCCGATGAGAAGGTGGCCCCATGGATGCCGTCGCGGCCGACACGGCCCCCGATGGACACGACCCGATCACCGACCCGCGCCTCGGTGGGATGAGATCCGTGGGGCAGGAGCCCGAGGGCGCCGCAGTAGACGAGCGGGTTGCCGACATAGCCCTCGTGGTAGATCACCGCACCGTTGACGGTGGGCAGGCCCAGCTTGTTGCCGTAGTCGCCGATGCCACCCACCACGCCGTCACGGATCCGTCGCGGATGCAGCACCCCCGTGGGGAGCTGTTCGTCGGGCAGGTCGCTCGGCCCGAAACAGAGCACGTCGGTGCACGCGATCGGTCGCGCCGACACGCCGAGGATGTCGCGCACCACGCCGCCCACGCCGGTGTTGGCGCCGCCGAAGGGTTCGAGCGCCGACGGGTGGTTGTGGGTCTCCACCTTGAAGGCCAGATCGAGTTCGTCGTCGAACGCGATGATGCCGGCATCGTCGACGAAGGCGGAGCGCAACCACCACGGGTCGAGCTCCTCGGTCACTTCGCGCAGGGCGGGCAGCAGGCCGTCGTGTTCGGTCACCGAGACGGTGCCGTCGGCCGCCGTGTGGGTGAGTTCGATGCGGGCCCGGAAGGTCTTGTGGACACAGTGCTCGGACCAGGTCTGGGCCAGCGTCTCCAACTCCGCGTCGTTGGGCGCTCGGCCCTCTCGCTCGAAGTGCGCCTGGATGACCCGCATCTCGTTCACGTCGAGCGACAGCACGCGCTCGCGGCTGAGGGCGGCGAGTTCGTCGTCGGAGAGGCCGGCGAGCGCCACGGTCTCGACTCGGGCATCGACCGCCGCCTCACCTGCGAACGAAGGCTCGAGCTCGCCCTCGGCCGACCGTTCGATCGTGTCGTTGGCCAGCAGGCGCCGGGTGAGCACGGCCACGTCGGTGTCGCTCAGCGCACCGACGAGGTCGTAGCGGCGCGCCCTCGAGACGCGGATCGGCGGGAAGCCGAGCTGGGCGGCGGCTCGTTCGAGCTCACGGGCGGCCGGATCGGTGACCCCGGGCATCGGAGCGACCTCGACCGCGCGGCCGAGTGGAGTCGGGACGGCATCGATCGTGTGTCGGTCGACCACGGGGTCGACGAGCACAGCGGCGCACAACTGCCTCACCTCGTCGTGGTCGATGGCACCGTCGAGGTGGTACACCCGATACACGTGGCAGGCGTCGAGCCCCTCGACACCGATGAGCGGGGCGGCGCCCACCACCTGGGCGCCATCGGGGTCGTCGGAGGCGATCACGTCGATGCGTAGCGTCACTGGGCCGAACCTAGACGCGCGCGTCGCCGGCCGCGCGCACCGGGCGGACACCCGGGCGCCTCGGTCGCCTATGCGCCCGATCGACCCCCGAGATCCACGATCCGGAGGTCGATCGTGAGCTCACGGATGCCACCGACGCGGCCGGCCATGGTGTCGACCGCGGTGCGCCACTTTCCCCAGGGACTCCGACGCTCGATCAGGCCCTCCATCGTCAACAACAACCCGAGGAGGGCTGCCGGCCGTCCGATCTCGATACGACCACCGATGCGCTCGCCATCGATCGGGAGGGCCCGCGGCCAGGTACCGATACCGAGCGCGGACTCGACGACGTCTCGGAGTTCCGCGAGATCGTCGGGGCCGGACACGAGGGCTCGATGCGCGGCAGTCTCGGCATCGAGCGCGCCGCTGAACCCGAGACGAAGGTCGATCATGTCGGCGGCGAGCAACGCCGCGGCCGGGTCGGCATCGCCGAGCACGGCCAGATACGCGCGACGGGCACGGTCCCAGCTCCCGGAGGAGTCGGACCGTGCCCGTCGAGATTCGCTCATGGCGAGCCGTCGGTGACTAGAGCCCCGACTTCTCGAGCACGTGGACACCACAGGCCGAGCCGAGCCCGATCACGTGAGCCAGACCGACCTTCGCACCCTTGATCTGCCGGTCGCCCGCCTCACCGCGGAGATGGGTGGCGACCTCGTAGATGTTGGCCACGCCGGTCGCACCGATCGGATGACCCTTCGAGATCAGGCCGCCCGACACGTTGACCGGGGTCGAACCATCGCGGAACGGCGCGCCGGAGTCGATGAAATCGCCGGCACCACCCTTCTCGCAGAGGCCGAGGTTGTCGTAATGGATCAGCTCGGCGGTGGCGAAGCAGTCGTGGAGCTCCACGAGATCGAGATCCTTCGGGTCGACGCCCGCGGTCTCGTAGGCCTGCGTCGCTGCGTTCCGGGTGAGCGTGTTGACGTCGGGCTGCACCTGAGCGGACTCGGTGTAGGGATCCGAGGTGAGCACGGACGCCGAGATCTTCACGGCCCGCTTCTGCACCTTCTTCGGCATGCTCTTGAGCCGTTCACCCGACACCAGCACCGCCGCGGCGGCGCCGTCGCCCGTGGGGCAGCACATGAGCAGCGTGTTGGGGTAGCTCATGGTGGGGGCGCCCATGATCTCCTCCATCGAGAACTCCTTGCGGTACTGCGCAAGCGGGTTGAGCGTGGAGTGGAGATGGTTCTTGTAGGCCACCTTGGCGAACTGCTCGAAGCCGACGCCGTCGTACTCGTTGGCGTACTCCATGCCGGCCTGGGCGAACACGCCCGGCATGCCCTCGGTACCGAGATAGCCGTCGACGCCCGTCACCGCGCCATAGCGCCCGTCGGGTTCGTAGACGTTGCTCTCCTTCTTGGTGGCGCCGGTGAGCATGCCCATCTTGCCCATCTGCTCGACGCCGAACGCGAGCCCCATGTCGGCTTCGCCGGCCTTGATGGAGAGGTAGACGGTCCGGATCGCGGTCGCGCCTGTCGCGCAGGCGTTGCTCACGTTGAACACCGGCACGCCGGTCTGACCGATCTGCTTCTGGACTCGCTGGCCCATGCCGGTGGCCGCCTGGAACAGCGTGCCGGCGCCGATCACGTCCATGTCGTGGATGGTGACGCCGCCATCGGCAAGCGCGTTCATCGACACGCTCGCGGCGAGGTCGACGGCATCCTTTTCGGGATAGCGCCCGAAGGCGGTCATGTCGGTGCCGATGAGCCAGACGCTGTTGTCGTCGATCTTCGACGCAGCCGGCTTCTTCTTGGCCGTGGACTTCTTGGACTTGGTGGCGGTCTTCGCAGCCATGGTGAGTGCCTTTCTGCGCCGTTAGACGGGTTCGTAGCCGAACGCGACGGCTTCGGTGCCCTCGTCGTCCTTGCCGATCGGGTAGGTGGTGAGCTTCAGCTTCATTCCGAGGTTGACCGTCTCGGGAGTGGGGTCACAGTTCACCACGTTGGAGCGAACCGTGGTGCCATCGTCGGTTTCGACGATGGCCGACACGTAGGGCGCCGGGATGCCGGGGGCGGCGCGGTGGACGATGGTGAACGCCTTCAGCTTGGCTCCGTTGCGCACACGCGCCTTCTTGAACTCTCGCTTGCCACAGTTGGCGCAGGCATTGCGGCGGTCGAAGAACCGAGCCCCGCAGTTGGTGCACTCGTTGGCCGCGAGGTACGGACGGGCGCCGAGACGGAGGTAGTCGACCAGCGGGACCTGCTTCGCCGACTTCTTGGCGGCGGGCTTCTTCGCCGCCGCCTTCTTCGCGGGCTTCTTTGTGCTGCGCTTCTGCGCAGCCGCCTTCTTGGCGGCCATCGTGCCTCCGACATTCGGGAAAGGTGGACAGGGCCGAGGGTAACGGCGGGGACCACCTTCTCACCAAACCCACTCGCGGGGTTGGTGCCACGCGGGTCTCACCAGCGCCCGCGGTGCACCAATTCGTCGAGCGAACGACGGAGACGCCCCGCCGAGGCCGAGGGACGGTCAGGGGCCCGGTGGCCGAGGGCCACAACGCCGACCGCTCGCCGGCCGGACGGCACCCCGAATCGGGTTCTCACCGCGTCCTCGTGGCCGAACAGGCCGAACAGCAGTGCGCCCAGGCCCTCCGATTCGGCGCCGAGCAGGAGCGCCATCACCGCGGCGCCGCCGTCGACGAACCAGTACGGCACCGGCCAGGCATCGACGGACTCGCCGAGCCCGGTGTGGGCCTTGTCGGGTTCGCCGTAGCGCTGGACATAGGCATCGGGGTCGACCCACGGCACCACCAGCACCGGCGCGTCGAGCAGCCCGGGCCACGGGAACACCTCGCGGCGTTCGTCGGTCAGCGTGGTCGACCAGTAGGCGGCTACGTCGTCGTCGGTGTCGAGCACCAGGAACTCGACCGATGCCGTGTTGCCGGCCGACGGGGCCCGCCGCGCGCGGTCGAGCAGTCGGTCGACCGTCTCGGTGGGGATCTCGGTGGGGAGGAAGCTCCGGGTCATCCGTCGGGAACGGACGACCTCGTCGAAGCGGCGGCCCTGGTTCAGAGGAGCTTCTCGAGGTCCTCGGCCATGGCCCAACCGAAGGCGATCAGCGTGTCGCCGGCGGCGGTGTCGAGATCGTCGAGCTGGGCGGCGACCTCGGCGTCGATCTTCTCGGGCTTGCCGCTCGCGTGGTCGAGGAGCACGGGCTGGGTGCCGCCACCGCGGTTGATGAACGCCCGGTCCTCGTAGGAGCCGGAGTCGATGCCGAATCGCTTGGCGAGCCGACGGCCCCAGGCCCGTTCCTCACCCGAGGCCTTGTGGCCGGGGCGGGGCACGATGTCGTCGAGGCTCTTGTAGGCCTCGAAGGCGCCGGGGTCGTTGATCTGGGCGCCGACGAGCACGTCCTCGTCGGGGAACGCCAGGACGCTCCGACGGAGCTGGTCGGTCATGATGGCGCGCAGCACGGTGTCGCGCTTGGTGTTGCGGCAAACGTGACCGGCCCCGATCAGGAGGCTGGGGGTGCCACCGATGCGCTCGAGGGTGCAGAACGAGAAGCCGCGGATCTTGCCGCCTTCGCTGGCGACGGTGACGAGCACCCACGCCTCGCACTGCTTTGAGAGCAGCCCGACCTCGAAAGCGTTGGGGGACTCGGCGCACAGATCGGCCATCTCCGCCAGTTCGGCATCACTGACCGCCGTGCAATCCTTCGTCTCGACTTCAATCGCCATCGGCTGCCGGCCCCCGCTTGTGTGTGTTCGGACTCGTTCGTTCGGACCTGACCAGTTTTCAGGGTGAACGCGCGAATCGCAACCTCACGGACCGTGAAGCTGTCGCGCCGCTCAGTGGAAGTCGCTCAGACGAGGATCGAATCGGGCCCGAGCAGCACTCGGAGCTCGGCAACCACACCGTTCGCGTTGTCGACCGCGAAATCGTCGGGCAGGCGGATCACCCGCCGGTCGCTGAGGTGCAGCTCCACGGGAGAATCGCCCGGATGGGCGCTGAGGATGTTCTTGAGCTCGGCCAGCTTGTCCTCCGACCCGCCCGCGGTGTCGAGCTTCACCCGCACCGGCTGGTTGTCGCCGAGATCCTCGATCACCTCGATGTCCTGGGCGAACAACTTGGGCAGGTCGCCGTCGTTCTCGAGGCGGCCGCGGACGAGCACGATCTTGTCGTCCTCCAGCTTCGGGCCGTGCTCCTGCATCGTGCGGGGAAACACCATGATCTCGACGGAACCCTCGAGGTCCTCGAGTTCGAACACCGCCATCAGGTCGCCCTTGCGCGTCCACTTGCGCTGGAGGTTGGTGATGACGCCGCCGACCTTCTTGATCGCCCCGTCCTCGCCGTCGGCCAGATCGCCGATCGAGCAGTCGGACTTGCGACGCACGTGCCCCTCGAACCCGAGGAGCGGATGGTCGGAGATGTAGAGCCCGAGCATCTCCTTTTCGTGGGAGAGCTTCGGCATCTTCTCGAACTCGACGTCGGGGACGGACGGACGTTCGTCGAAGGTCGGCCCGTCGTCGAGCTCGCCGAACAACGACATGACCCCCATGTCGTGTTCTTTCCGGCGCTGCACGGTGAGATCGATGATCTGCTCGTGGACCTGGAGCAGTCCCTTGCGCGGGTGACCGAGCGAGTCGAAGGCCCCGCCCTTGATGAGCGACTCGATCGTCCGCTTGTTGAGCGCCTCGAGCTCGACCCGCTCCACGAAGTCGACGAAGGACTCGAACGGCCCGTTGGCCCGACGCTCGGCGAGCACCTTCTCGACGAACCCCACGCCCACGTTGCGGATGGCCGACAGGCCGAAGATGATGCTGCCCGGATCGTTGCTGTCGCCCTCGTCGAGGTTGGGCACCGGCGTGAAGTCGGACTCGGAGCGGTTGATGTCGGGCACCTCCACCTCGATGCCCATCAGACGACACTCGTTGAGGTAGACCGCGGCGGACTCGAGCTTGGTCTTGACGCTCGTGAGCAGGGCCGACAGGTACTCGACCGGATAGTTCGCCTTCAGGTAGGCGATCTGGTAGGCGACGTAGCCGTAGCCGTAGGAGTGCGACTTGTTGAAGGCGTAGTCGGCGAACTGGGCGATGATGTCGAACATCTCGACGGCGAGGGAGTGCTCGTAGCCGTTGGCGACGACGCCGTCGGTGAACTTCTGGCGCTCCTTCTCCATCGCCTCGCGGATCTTCTTGCCCATCGCCTTGCGCAACGAGTCGGCTTCTGCGAGCGAGTACCCCGCGAACTTCTGCGCCATCCGCATGACGCTCTCCTGATAGATCATCAGGCCGTAGGTCTCGCCGAGCAGCTCCTCGGCGTCGGGGTGGATGAACTCGACCGGCTTGCGCCCGTTCTTGCGGTCGGCGTAGTCGTTGTGCATGTTCGCCGCCATCGGCCCCGGCCGATAGAGCGCCACAAGGGCGGCCACGTCGTCGAACGAGTCGGGAGACAGCGAACGGATCAGGGCCCGCATCGGCCCCGACTCGAGCTGGAAAACGCCGATCGTCTCGCCCTTCTTGAGCAACTCGAAGGTGGGACCGTCGTCGAGCGGCACCGCGTCGATGTCGACCTCGATCGCCTGGGTCTCCTTGACCAGGTCGAGACAGTCGGAGATGACGTCGAGGTTGCGCAGCCCCAGGAAGTCCATCTTGAGCAGGCCGAGGTCTTCCACCCCGTGCATCTCGTACTGGGTGACGACGGGCGCCTCTTCGATGGTCTTTCCCGCCTCCGGCTTGCGCTGGATGGGGAGGTACTCGGTCAGCGGTTCGTTGGTGATCACCACCGCCGCGGCGTGGATGCCGTCCTGGCGGCGCAGGCCCTCGAGTCCCTTGGCGACCTCGACGACCCGGTTGATGTCGGCATCGGCGCTGACCATGTCGCGCAGCTCGCCGGCGGCCTTGTAGCCGTCGACGTACTTCGGGTGCTCCTCGAAGCAGTACTTGAGCGGCGTGTCGCGGCCCATGATGAGCGGCGGCATCGCCTTCGCCACCTTGTCGCCGACGGCGTAGGGGTAGCCGAGCACCCGGGCGGCGTCTCGCACCGCAGCCCGGGCCTTGATCTGGCTGAAGGTCACGATCTGGGCGACATTGTCGCGGCCGTACTTCTCGGCCGCGTAGCGGATCATGTTGTCGCGGTAGCGGGTGTCGAAGTCCATGTCGATGTCGGGCATCGACACGCGCGACGGGTTGAGGAACCGCTCGAACAGCAGGTCGTACTTGATCGGGTCGAGATCGGTGATCCAGAGCGTGTAGGCCACTGCGCAGCCGGCCGCCGAACCACGACCGGGCCCGACGCGGATGTCGTTGTCGCGGGCGAACTTGATCAGGTCCCACGTGATCAGGAAGTAGGCCGAGAACCCCATGTTGTCGATCACGCCGAGCTCGTAGTCGAGCCGCTCGGTGATGTCGGCGCCGAGGGTCTGCCCCCAGCGCTTCTTCGCACCCTCGTAGGTGAGGTGGCGCAGGTATTCGGTGTCGGTGGCGAAGCCCTCGGGAAGCGGGAACTCCGGGAGCTGGGGTTGACCGAACTCGATGGTGACGTCGGCCCGTTCGGCGATCCACAACGAGTTGTCGCACGCCGACGGCACCTCGGAGAACAGACGCCGCATCTCGCCGGCGGACTTCAGATAGTGCTGGTCGCCGTGGAACTTGAAGCGGTCGGTGTCGCTCAGCAGCGAACCGGTCTGGACGCACAACAGGGCGTCGTGGGCCTCGGCGTCGTGCTGGTGGGTGTAGTGGCTGTCGTTGGTGGCCAGCACCGGCGCCTGGATCTTCTTGGCGATCTCCAGGAGCATGGGATTGGTCTGGCGCTGCTCCGGGATGCCGTGGTCCTGGATCTCGATGAAGAAGTTGTCGCGCCCGAAGATCTCCTGGAACCGCGCCGCCTGCTCGAGGGCGATCTTCTCCTGGCCCTGCATCAGACTCTGCAGGACGTGGCCGCCGAGACAGCCCGACGTGATGATCAGACCCTCGTGGTACTTGTCGAGCAACTCCCAGTCGGCTCTCGGCTTGTAGTGGTAGCCCGACAGGAACGCCTGGCTCGAGAGCTGGATCAGGTTCTTGTAGCCGACGTCGTTCTCGGCCAGCAGGATCGCGTGGTAGTAGAGCTTCTGCCCCCCGCCGGTGTCGCCACCCGAGTCGTCGGCCTTGCCCCGCCGGCTGGGACGCTCGTCCCTCGACTCGTGGGCGAGATAGATCTCGGTGCCGATGATCGGCTTGATGCCCTGCTCACGACAGCCCCGGTAGAAGTCGAGTACGCCGTACATGTTGCCGTGGTCGGTGATGCCGAGCGCCGGCTGGCCGTCGACCGCCGCGGCATGGATCACGTCGTCGAGTCGCGACGCGCCGTCGAGCATCGAGTACTCGGTGTGGACGTGGAGATGGGTGAACGAATCGCCCACTGACTTCCCCGTTCGTTCGCTCGAGACCGGGGCTTGTGGACCGGCCTGTGGACGCCGTGTGGACAAATCACACGGCTGTGATTCGACCCTATCCGCGCGTCATCGAGACGCGCCAGCCCCCATTCTCGGAGCTGATCGGCGAGCGGTCAGAGGTAGGTGCCGGGGCGCTCTTCGCCGCCGACCTGACCGGCGGCCTCGGCCGGGCCGAGCTGCCCACGCATCGACTGGAGCTGCTGCTGGGCCGCCATCTGCTGGGCGAACAGCATGGCCTGCATCCCCTGCACCAGCCCTTCGAGCCACCCCACGAGCTGCGCCTTCGCGATCTGGAGTTCGGAACTCGAGGGAGTCCCTCCCTCGGAGAAGGGCAGGGCGAGCCGCCCGAGTTCGTCGCGGAGGTCGGGCGACAGGGCACTCCCCAGCTCGGAGATCGACGTGTCGTAGATGTCGCGGAGCCGGTCACGCGAGGGATCGTCGAGGGTCGCCACCCGCACTTCCTCGAGCAACTGCTTCATCATCGTGCCGATCCGCATGACCTTGGCCGGATGGTCGACGGTCTCGTCGACGGAGTCCTCGGCCTCCGGGGCCGTCCCATCGAGCACCTCGGGTCGCTCCAGGAGCTCGGGCGCCGGGTGGGTGTGGGTCCCGTCGGATGTGGGCTCGGTGGTCGATTCGGTCACAGGTCCTCTGCTCAGCTCGCGAAGGTCAACATCGGGACGAGCATCTCGTCGCTCGTCAGTGAACCATGCCGACCCACCAATTCGATACGCGGGGAGTCGGCGGGGTCGAGGAAGTAGTGCGGCCCCTTGGCGACCACGGCCACGTCGCCGAGACGGGAACGGGCGGCATCGGTGACGTCCGGCCCGAACCAACCCTCGTCGACGACCTGGTCGACCGAACGCACCCAGGCGACGTCACCGAGGCGTTCCTCGGCGGCCGCCAGCAGGTCACGATGATGGCCGGGCTCGGCATGGAGCCAGCGGAATCGGGCCTCGCCGCTCTGGCGTTCGACGTGGCGGGCGACTTCGGGCCCCGGGTCGACACCGTGTCCGAGGCAGTCGACGATTCCGTGATCGGCGGTGACGACGACGGCGGTGCCGCGGGGCAGCGACATCATCAGGTCGGCCACCATCCGGTCACAGGCCACCAGCTCGGCGTCGTAGTGCTCGGCGAACCCGTGGACGTGGGCCGTCTTGTCGATGCCGTCGTAGTAGGCGTAGACGAACGGTTCACCGGCGGCGACGGCCTGGCGGATGTTGACGGCGAGCCCCGGCAGGGTGTGCCAGCCGCGATGACGGACGTCGGCCAGGTGCGCCATGGTGAACCCGGTGCCCTCGAAGCCCGCCATGGTCACCACCACCGGCCGTTGGCCGAGGAACGCCGGCTCGGGCTGGAACTCGCCGGGGATGATGCGTTGGCGGGCGTCGCCCCGCGGCGTCGTCCACCGGAGCGCGTTCAGGACCTCACCCTCGACGTCGATGCGATAGCCGACCACGCCGTGTCGGCCCGGGGTCGCTCCGGTCGAGAGAGAGGTCAACGCGGTGGCCGTCGTCGACGGAGCCACGGTGGTCACCGCTCCTCCGGCCATCGAGGTCAGTGTCGGGGCGAGGGCCGACCGCTCGACCAACTGGCTCCACCCCAACCCGTCGAGCACGAGGACCACGACCGAGGGAGCGTCGACCACTTCGGGCCCGACGACGGCGTCGGGTCCGAGCTCCGCGGGCGGTTCGAGCAGTGTGGGGATCAGCTCCGTGACACAGCCGCGCCCGTAGGCCGGCAGGATCGGTTGGTCGTCGTTCATTGGCTCACCCATCCTGCGGACCGGACCCGACCAGTCTCGCCCCATCCTGACCGAACCACGACCCCTGCGTCCGTCGGTTCGGCGACAGACGATCTAGGATCGTCGCGATGCGGGTCTCGACCAGAGGTGACTATGCGGCGCGGGCGTTGTTGTCGCTCGCCCTCCACACCGAGGCCGCGCCCACGTCGGTTCGAGAAATCGCCGAACGCACCGGGTTGCCGCAGCCGTATCTCGAGCAGATCCTCCTCGCCCTCAAGGGGGCGGGTCTCGTGCGCTCGAAGCGAGGTGTGGGCGGAGGCTACGTTCTCGCCCGCGAGCCGGCCACCATCCGCCTCTCCGAGATCGTCAGAGCCGTCGACGGCCCGATCACGGCGGGCGACTTCGGCGAACCCCACACCGACGGTGCCTGCGACCACGAGGGCCAGTGCGTGCTGCTCAGCATCTGGGGCGCGGCCGGCACCCACATGCGCACGTTCCTCGATTCGTTCACCCTCGCCGACATCGCCGAGATGGCCGGCGGTCGCGCGCCGTGGCCCGCGGTCGACGAGTCCTGAGCGTCAGCCGCAAGCCCCGAGGCACTCGACCAAGTCCGAAGGCAGCGGCGCTTCGATCGTGACCGGTTCACCCGTCGTCGGGTGCACGAAGCGGAGCCGACCGGCATGCAGGAAGGGTCGCCCCGGATCGAGACCCGGTCGCCCTCCGTCGTAGTCGCGGTCGCCCACGACCGGATGGCCGATGGCGCGGAGGTGCACCCTGATCTGATGGGTACGCCCGGTCTCGAGCCGGCATGTCACCAGGGTGGTCTCACGCGGAACGTCGAACCGCTGGTCCACCTCGTAGTGGGTCACCGCGCGCCGCCCCTGATCGCTGACCGCCATGCGAGTGGGATGGCGCGGTGACCGACCGATCGGTGCGTCGATCGTGCCCCGGTCGCTCTCGATGTGGCCCCAGGTCAGCGCCTGGTAGACCCGCTCCGGTTCGTGATTCGACATCTGTCGGACCAACTCGTCGTAGGCCGCGGCGGTGCGAGCCACCACCAGCAGACCTGAGGTACCCCGGTCGAGGCGGTGCACGATGCCGGGTCGGTGTGCTTCGCCGACGTCGGCGATCTCGGGAAACCGGTGGACCAGTCCGTGGACGAGCGTGGCATCGGCATGACCGGCGCCCGGATGCACGACCAGTCCGGCGGGCTTGTCGATCACCACCACGTCGTCGTCCTCGTGACGGACCGAGAACTCGACCGCGGCATCGGGGCCCGGACGAGGATCGACCGGGTCGGGCAGCGCCACCTCGAGCTGTTGTCCTTCGCTCACCCGCATCGACGCGCTGCGGGCCGGAATCCCGTCGAGGCGCACGGCCCCGTCACCGATCAGCGTGGCGACTGCGGACCGGCTGAGGTCGGCGAGTATGGCGACGGCGCGGTCGACCCGTTCGCCCTCGAGCGCCGCGGGCACGACTTCGGCCAAATGGGTGGTCATGGCCGCACCGCCGGGCGCGGACGGCTCAACGCCGCCCGAGACCGCCGACCTTGTATTCGACCCGCTCCGCCGCCCACGGAATGGCTCGCAGCCGTTCCTGCGGGATCGAGAGGCCGGACGCGACACACACGCCGTAGGTGCCCGCCTCGATCCGATCGAGTGCCGCGTCGATCTGCTCGACCGCCGCTCGGGCCTGGGCGGAGAGCGCCAGGTCGCGTTCGCGTTCGACGGCGAGGGTGTCGCCCTCGCCGGATTCCTCGTCGAACTGGACGTCGCCGGGCTCACGTCCTTCGATGAGCGCGTCGGCCTCGGCCCGGTACTCCTCGGCCGAATGGAGATACTTGGCTCGTTCGGTGATGAGCCGTTCTTTCATCTCGTCGACGAACTTCTTGCCGAAGGGCGACTTGGCCGCCTTCTTCACGGCTTTGCTCACGGGTGCCTTCTTCGCGGGGGATTTCTTGGGGGTGGCTTTCTTGGGGGTGGACTTCGCGGCCTTCTTGGCCGGAGCCTTCTTCGGCGCCGACTTCTTCGCCGCGGCCTTCTTCGTTGCGGCCTTCTTGGCCGAGCTCTTCTTTGCCGCCGACTTCTTTGCAGCCTTCTTCGCGGTCGCCATGGTTCAAGGCTCCTTGCCCCAACGAATCGGAGCCGTCGCCCCGGTTCGAAGCGCAGAGTCTACGCAGACTTCCACCGAATCCCGCGCACCCTCACACGACGGGGCGGCGAGCAGGGCGACGCGCTAGCGGCGCCGCCCGAACCACGACCGCCCGCCATCGTCGTCCTCCTGGTCGAAGAACGCCGTGAGGGCATCGTCGTCGGCTCGTGGCATCTCCTCGCCCTCCATCGCATCACGCAGCTGCGAGAGGAAGGGGTCTTCGTCCATCCCGGGCTCGGCGAACAGCGAGCCGTCCTGGAGCGCCGGGACCGTTTGCGTGACGGGGCCGCCGTCGCCGGCGCCCCGGTCGAGCGACGAGGTCTCGAATCCGATTCGGCTGCCGGATGTGCTCGGTTCGAGGTCGGCGGCGGTCACGAGGCGCGGCGGCGCTGGTTCGACCGGCGCATCGAGCGTTGCTTCGAACATGCCGGCGAACGCCGGCTCGGCCATCGGCTCGCCGCCACCGGGCTCGGGTCCGGGCCCGGGATCCGCCAGATCGATCTCGGTGTAGACCACCTCGTCGCCGCGACCTTCCCACGGCTCGTCGTCGCCGGGTTCTCCGTCGGCTGCCTCGCCGACGACCTCGGTCTCCGGCTCGTCGACGTCGGCGGCCGCCGCCTCGGCGGCCACGAGATCGATGGTGGGCTCGGGGGCACGTTCGTCGAGCGGTGCGAACGTGAGCGGGTGGGACTCGTCGACCACTGGCGCATCGAGCACGGTCTCTTCGACCACCGGCGCATCGACCACGGGCTCATCGACCACGGTCTCGTCGAGCACGGACTCGTCGGCCGCCGTCTCCTCGACGAGCTCGGCCACGTCCCCGGCGACCAGGGGAGAGTCATCGGCGGGGGCATCGATCTCGGCCTCGGCCGCGGCCAGCGATTCGGCGACGTCGGGAGCGATGTCGACCCCGCTCGTGGCCGGGGGGCGCGCGACCCGGAACGCCTCGGGCGACTCCAGCAGGTCGGTCAGGGCCGACAGCGACGAGGTCAAACGGTGACGTTCCTCGGTGAGGTGTCGCTCGAGGATCTCGATGTCGTCGGCCAGGAAGGCGCGGTACTCGTGGAGCTCGGAGACCTCAGCCGCCAGCCGCGTGCGCTCGGCGGATGCCGCCTCGGCCGCTTCGGCCTCGGCGGCGGCAACCATTGCGCGACGGTCGGTCTCGGCCTCGGCCAGGATCAGGCCGGCTCGGTCGTCGGCTGCCTTCAGCGAGTCCGCTGCCTCGGCCTGGGCGTCACGGAGCGTCATCTGCGCCTCGGCCTCGGCCGTGGAAAGGATCGCCTGTGCGCTGGTGGCGGCATCGGCCGTCATGCGGTCGGCCTCCTGCCGCGCCTCGGCGATCGCCGCGTCGGCAGTTCGTTGGGCGAGCACGAGTGTCCGGGTGAGCGTCTCCTCGGCGTCGGAGTGGGTGCCCACTCCCCCGCCGCGCGCCTCGGCTGCGTCGACACGCTCGTGGAGCTCGGCGATCCGTCCGCGCATCTCCGCAGCCGCCCGAGCGACGCGGTCGACGAACGCGTCGACCTCGTCCGGGTCGTAGCCGCGGTAACGCTCGTGGAACTCGATCTCCTGGAACAAGGGTGAGAGTTCGTCCATGACGCCGATCGTAGACGGCGAGGACCCCGCGATCGGGGAGCCTCGGCAGCGCGTCAGCGGCGCATCCGGCGTGGGGTCAACAGATGACGGCTTGCAGGATCCGGATGCCGATGAGCACCACGAGCGGCGACAGATCGATGGCCGCTCCACCCAGCCGCAGCGGCGGCACCGCTCGGCGAATCGGGCCGAGCACAGGATCGGTGACGATGAAGAGGAACCCCGCGACCGTGGCCATCGCGCCGTCGGGATCGAGCGGGAAGTAGCTGAGCACGATCCTGGCGACGATCATCAACATGTAGATCGTCAGCAGGTTGCAGATGATGGTCATGGAGTCGGGCGATCAGTCGAGGGCGCGACGGGCGGCGTCGGAGGACACCTCGACGTCGGCGGGCGTCAGCAGGTAGACCTGATCCGCGACGCGGTCCATCTTGCCGCCGAGGGCGTAGCAGAGGCCGCTGGCGAAATCGACCAGACGGCGGCGCAGATCACGCTCGACGCCCTGCAGGTTGACGATGACCGGTTGGCCCATCTTGAAGCGGTCGCCGATGCTCTGGGCCTCGTTGAAGCTCGTGGGCGTCACCGCGTGCGGCTTGCTCGGCGCACTCTCGACGATGCGAATGGCGGATGCACCGTCGACGGCGGAGGGGCCGCCCGACCGCGAGCCGGGCGCCGCCGTGCTCGGACCCTCGACCACCGCCGGCGAAGGAGCCGGCGCCGGGCTCGGCGCCGAGTCGTCGATGGGCACCACCCGCACGGTCGACGGCTGGCTGGTCGGTGGGATCGGGCGAACGGTGGAGCTCGGGGGACGCAACGGCGCCGAGTCGGTCACGGCGCGGACCGCCGGGCGGTCGGCCTCGCCGGCCGTCCCCGCGGGCGAGTACTCGTCGTACTGCTCATATTCCTCGTCGGGACCGAGCCCGAGATAGATCAACGCCTTCTTCAACATGGTCATGCTCCTGCCTTGACAGGAGGCTAGTCGTCGCGGACCGCAGACTTCGGGCATCCCCGCTGGTCACGCGCTATGGCCACGACCAGGCGGGTCTACTCCCGAGGGGGACGGGGACCGAAGAGCGCGGTTCCCACCCGCACCATGGTGGTCCCCTCCTCCACGGCGACCTCCAGATCGGCCGTCATGCCCATCGAGCACTCCCGCAGCGAGAACCGGTCGACGAGGCTCCGTAGCAGCCGAAATCCTGGTCGCGCGAGCTCGGGTTCACCCCGCGGGGCGATGCCCATCAGGCCCACGACGACGAGTCCCCGATCGACGGCTCCTGCGAGCAGCGGCTCGACGGCGTCGGGTGGGCAACCACCTTTCGTGACCTCACCACTCAGGTCGACTTGCAGCATCACCTGCGCGCCGGGCGCCCGCCGGGCGATCTCCTCGGCCAGCTCGAGCCGGTCGACGCTCTGCCACACGTCGACGACGGGAGCCAGCTTGCGCACCTTGTTGCGCTGCAGGCCCCCGATGAAGTGCACGGTCGGCCGCTCCGCCGGCGGCGGGGCGTCCGGCGAGGTCGGCGCCAGCTTGGCGAGCGCCTCCTGGGCGTAACTCTCCCCGATGTCGTGGAGCCCGCACGCCATCGCGGCGGAGACGGCGTCGACGCCGAACCCCTTCGTGACGGCCACGACCCGCACGGCACGACCGCCGGCGGCATCGATGCGCTCCTGGATCGCCACCAGGCGACGGGCGACGTCCTGCTCGTCGATCACGGCTCGCTCGTCTCCAACCACGCAACCGTCACCTGGCGCTGCGGGTCGGCCCGAACGCGATGGGAGAACCATCCCGGATCGGCGGTGTCGGCATCGGCGACCTCGATCGCGTTCACGTCGGCCCGCTCGAGGACCCCGCGGATCGCCTCGGTCATGTCGAGCGCCGGCTCGCCGCCGGGCCGCGTCGCCCGGACCCGGTCGCCGGCGATCCCCGCCACGAGGTCGAGATCGTCGGACCCGAAGGCGTAGTGCTCGGCCCTGATGTGGGGACCGACGAAGGCGTGGACGTCACCGTGCGAGCGCCGGCGCAACGCCGACACCGCCGCCGGCACGACCCCCTCGACGATTCCCCGCCACCCCGCGTGGGCGACCGCCACGGCACCGTCGGACGCGAGCACGACCGGCACACAGTCGGCCGTCTGCACGGCAAGCACGGCGCCGACACACGTGGTCACGCTCGCGTCGGCCTCCTCCCCCGCGCCGTCGCCGGGACGGTCCACCGGGACCACCCGCGGACCGTGGACCTGTCGTAGCCACGTCCACGGCCCGGGCGCGAACGCCTGGCGACGCGGTCCGAGCACCGCGTCGGGAAGGTCGACGTGGAAGTCGCCGTCGGCCCGCGAGCTGCAGCGCACCCTGACGTGATGGTGCGGCCCGCCCGGCAGGAGCCGCTCGATCATCGGCTACTTCAGGAAGGACGGGACGTCGAAATCGTCGTCGCCGAGGTCGAGGTCGTCGTCATCGTCGCTGGCGAAGACATCGGCGATGGGCACCTCGCCGGTGGGCTCGCCCGGATCCGACGAGGGGCCACTCGAAACGGAGGTCGACGTCCGCGGGCTGTCGTCCCAGCGGTCGAACCCTGCGGCGATCACGGTGACGCGGACGTCGTCGCCCATCTCGTCGTCGATCACGGCACCGAAGATGATGTTGGCGTCCTGATGGGCGACCGCGTGGATGATCTCGGCGGCTTCGTTGACCTCGAGCAGACCCAGGTCGGGCCCGCCACTGATGTTGAGGAGGATGCCCCGGGCATTCTCGATCGAGGCCTCGAGCAGCGGGCTCGAGATGGCAGCCCGGGCGGCAGCGATCGCGCGGCCCTCGCCGGTGCCCTGGCCGATGCCCATCAGCGCACTGCCGGCATCGGTCATGACCGTGCGGACGTCGGCGAAGTCGGTGTTGATCAGGCCCGGGGTGGTGATCAGGGTGGTGATGCCCTGCACGCCCTGGAGCAGGACCTCGTCGGCCATCTTGAACGCGTTCAGCACCGACGTGTTGTTGTCGGCGACCGTCAACAAGCGATCGTTGGGAATGACGATCAGGGTGTCGACCTTCTCCTTGAGCTTCTGGATGCCCTGTTCGGCCTGCACCGAACGGCGGCGACCCTCGAACGCGAACGGCCGGGTGACCACACCGATGGTGAGTGCGCCCTCGGACTTCGCGACCTCGGCGATCACGGGCGCGGCGCCCGTGCCGGTGCCGCCACCCTTGCCGGCGGTGATGAACACCATGTCGGCCCCACGGATCGCTTCCCGGATCTCGTCGAGGTGCTCCTCGGCGGCCTGGCGGCCCACCTCGGGATCGCTTCCCGCGCCCAGACCGCGGGTCAGGTCGCGCCCGATGTCGAGCTTCTCGTCGGCGTCGCTCATGAGCAGCGCCTGCGCGTCGGTGTTGGCCGCGATGAACTCGACGCCCTTCAAGCCTGCGTCGATCATGCGGTTGACGGCGTTGACACCACCGCCGCCCACACCGACGACCTTGATGACGGCCAAATAGTTCTGCGGATCAGACATCGGAAACGAATCCTCGTTCGGTGAGCGGTTGGGAAGCCGACCGCCGCACGACGCACGTGCGAATCAATGGACGACGGTATACGAGCGGGGGCCGAATCTGGCGGACGGGCAGCCGCGGTGGGGTGCGGTGGGGCTCACGCATCGCCGGCGGTGCCCTCTGTCGTCCCCGACTCACAGGCGGCGTCGCGGGTGACGGTCGGGAGGTCGGCGACGGCCACGTCGATCAGATCCAGGCAGGTGAGATCGATCCCGTCGAGCAGCGAGCGCACTGCGGCCAGCTTGTCGGTCACGAAGTCGGAGCCGCCGAGATGCACACGCGCCGTCCCGATCAGGTCGAGGCCGAGCGTCGAGCCGTCGAGGGTGATGGCATCGATCCACGTTCGGAGGTCGTCGGGGATCGCGATCGCGACGGCGATGGCCGGGAGCGCAGCCGTCTCGGTCTCCCCCGGTTCGACCGTCGCGGCCATCGCGATCCGAGGCAGGTCGACGTCGGCAGGGGCCGTCCGCACGATCACTCCTTCGGCATCGACGAGCATCGACGGCCCCGACGGGAGCCCGAGGACCGCGACCGGCTGACGGGTCTCGACCTCGACCCGAACGGTGCCGGGCCAGTCGCGCGAGGCCTTGGCCGATGCCACCCATGACAACGCGGCGATGTCACGCTCGACGGCACCGAGGTCGAGATCGAACATCGCCATGCCCGTGTCGAGCCCGGCTGCGTCGTCGACCTCGGCGGCATCCGCACCCGCGACGCCCTCGAAGCGAACATGGTCGAGGTCGAGCAGCGGCGATCGGGTGAGCCCCCACGCAGCTACGGCGGTGACGACCAGTCCGAGACAGACGGCGAGGAACCGCAGTCGCCGGCGCCCCTCGGCGCGTCGTACGGCGACGCGACGATCCCGAATCCGCGGATCAATCGCCATCGGCGAAGCCGATCATGTGGGTCTCGGGGTGCAGCTCGATCCCCGACGTGGCTCGGACGAGGCGCTGGACCTCGAGCATCAGGGCCCGCACGTCGGCCGCCCGGCCGTCGGGATCGGCCTGGATGAAGTTGGCGTGCTTGTCCGACACTGCGGCGGTGCCGATCCGCAGACCCTTCGCGCCGGCGGCGTCGATCAAGCGGCCGGCACTGTCCCCTTCGGGATTCGTGAAGACCGAGCCTGCGTTCTGGCCGCCGGGCTGGTTGTCGCGTCGCCACTGGACGATCTCGGCCATCTCGGCCCTCCCCGCATCGGGGTCACCGGCCGCGAGGCGGAGCCGGGCCCGCAACACCAGGTCGGTGTCCGCCACCGCCGACGTCCGGTATCCGAACGCGAGAGCGTCGTTGGTCCGCACCTCGAGGCGACCGTGGCGGAGGTCGAGCAGCTCGACGTCGACCACGCTGTCCTTCATCTCCGCCCCGTGACCGCCGGCGTTCATACGCACTGCGCCGCCGATCGTCCCGGGGACGCCGACCGCCCACTCGAAGCCGGTCAGGCCCGCCTGCACCGTGGCTCGGGCGACGACTGGCAGCTTGGCTGCCGCACCGCAGGTGACGAGTGCACCCCCATCGGCCTCGGGGGCCGTCTCGACGCGGGCGATGTCGATGTCGTCGAATCCCGGCCCGAGCACCACAGCGATGCCGTCGAAGCCGTCGTCGCTCACCAGGAGGTTGCTGCCCCGCCCGATCGCGACGAGTTCGACCGAGCGACCAGCCACCGCGTCGGCCAGCGCCGCGGCGTGCTCCGGCGCGCCGAGCATCACCAGGGCGGCGGCACGACCGCCGACCCGGTAGGTCGTGAGCTTGCCGATCGGGGCGTCGAGCTGCACCGCATCCGCGAGCGGCCCGGCAGCGAGCGCGTCGATGACGTCGCCGAGATCGTTCGTCATGCCGCGCGCCGACGGGCGATGATCTCGTCGGGAATGCTCGTGAGGTCACCGGCGCCGAGCGTCAGGCAGAGATCGCCCGGCTCGAGACGGGCCCCCAACCACGCCTGCACGTCGTCGAGACGGGGCATGTAGGCGACGTTGGACCACGGGTGGGCATCGAGGACGGCATCCACCAGCAGCTTCCCGCTCACTCCCGGCCGGGGCGTCTCGCCGGCCGAGTACACATCCGTGATCACCAGCTGATCGGCGGCGGTGAAGACATCGGCGAAGTCCTGCCAGAGCGCGGCGGTGCGACTGTAACGGTGCGGCTGGAACACACACACGACGCGACCCCAGTCGCCGTCCCGAGCGGCCGCGACCGCGGCGGCGACCTCGGTGGGCAGGTGGGCATAGTCGTCGACGAACACCACGCCGTCGGCCTCGCCGCGGAACTCGAATCGCCGAGCCACGCCGCCGAACCGGGCCAGCGCTCGCATGGCGGCGTCGAGCGGGGCACCGAGGAGCAGGCCGGTCACCGCAGCAGCTGCGGCGTTGCGGGCATTGTGGAGGCCCGGCGTGGGCAGATGGATGCGTCCGAGCTCTCGGCCGTCGTGCACCAGGGTGAAGTCGACGGCGGCACGGTGGCGTTCGACGTCGACCATCCGGTAGTCGGCGTCCTCCGCGGTGCCGTAGGTGACCCCGTCGACCGCGGCGGCGAGCGCGGCCGAGCCGGCATCGTCTGCGCAGAACACCCGCGTGGCGGCAGCCGTGGCGAACTCTTCGAACGCCGCCGTGAGCACGAGTGGGTCGTTGCCGTAGGTCTCGAGATGGTCGGGCTCGACGTTGGTGACCAAGGCGACCTCAGCGCCCAGGGAGAGGAAGGTCCGGTCCGACTCGTCGGCCTCGATGACGAACCACTCACCGTCGTCCCACACCGCGCCGGACCCGATCTCGTTGACGTCGCCGCCGATGATGAACGACGGACGCAGTCCGGCCTCGACCAGCACGAGGGCCAGCATCGACGAGGTCGTCGTCTTGCCGTGGGTCCCGGCCACGGCGATCGTTCGCCGGGCGGCCGAGATCGCCGGGAGGATGTCGGCTCGTCGCAACACGTCGAGTCCGCGTTCGCGCGCGAGCTTCACCTCGGGGTTGTGATCCGGAATCGCCGTGCTGATCGCGACCATCTCGGCGTCGCCGACGTTGGCGGCGTCGTGGCCGATCGTGACGGTGATGCCGTCGGCTCGCAGCCGCTCGGCAACGGGCCCGTCCTTGAGGTCCGACCCGGTCACGCGATGGCCCATGCGGTGGAGCACGGAGGCGATCGCGCCCATGCCGGCGCCGCTGGCACCGATGACGTGAACGCGTCGAGTGGTGGTGAGGTCGGGGATCATGGGGTGCTCCGAGGCAGGGGTCTACGGGCGTGCGCTTCGACGAGGTCGACGATCGCCGCCGGAGCATCGGGACGGCCGAGCGCCGCCGCGGCTGCGGCCATGCGGTCGCGTCGGGGCGCATCGTCGAGCAGCGTGTCGACTTCGCGAGCCAGCCGGGTCCCGTCGAGTTCGTGGTCGGCCACCATCACCGCAGCGTCGACATCGGCGAGGGCGCGTCCGTTCGCCGTCTGATGATCTCCGGGTGCGCCCGGGAGCGGGATGAGGATCGACGGGAGTCCGACGACGGCCAACTCGGCGACGGTGTTGCCACCGGCGCGGCACAGCACCAGGTCGGCGGCTGCGTAGACCGAGGCCATGTCGTCCTCGTAGCGGATGAGGCGGAAGTCGAGCGGATCGTCGGGATCGACCGGCACCCGAGCGGCCAGCTCGTCGTGGTCACGGTCGCCGGCCACGTGGTACACGCAGAGATCGGCGCGATCGCGCCATGCCGGCAGGGCGTCGAAGAGGGCGTGGTTGATGCGTCGAGCGCCGAGCGACCCGCCCATGACGAGCAGCATCACCCGGGCCGAGTCGACCCCGAGTCGGATTCGGGCGTCGGCGCGCTGACCCTCGCGGTCGACGGCGACGATCGCCGGTCGCACCGGATTCCCGGTCCAGGTGGCGTTGGGCAGTCCGGTGGCGGGGAACGGCGCCGCGCAGGCGCGCGCGAATCTCGACGCCAGCCGGTTGGCGACCGAGGGCACCGCGTTCTGCTCCGTGAGGACGATCGGCACCCGCCACACGACCGCGGCCAGCACGCCGGGCACCGACGCGTACCCGCCGAGCGCGACCAACACGGCGGGACGCCGTCGGGCGAACCCGACCACTGCCCGAAGGATGCCCGCCAGGAGTCCGAGTGCCGAGACGAGGTTGGCCGGGGTCAGGCGACGCTGGATGCCGCGCCCGGGGAGCGCCTGGAGGTCGAATCCCGCCTCGGGAACGAGTCGGGACTCGAGCCCCCGTGACGAGCCGATCCAGCGGACGTCCTCTCGAGCCGCGCCGCGAGCCACGATCTCCTCGGCGATGGCGAGTCCGGGTGACACGTGTCCGGCGGTGCCGCCCCCTGCGATCGCCACCCAGGCCCTGCGCCGGCCACTCACCGGTTCAGCGCCCTTGGCGAGCGACATTGAGCAGCACGCCGACCGCGGCCATGGTGACGACCAGCGAGGTGCCACCGAACGACAGGAACGGGAGGGTCACGCCGACCACGGGCACGACCTTGGTCACCGAGCCGATGTTGAGGAAGGCCTGCGAGACGACCCACATGGTGATGCCCAACGCGAGCAGCATTCCGAACCGGTCGGGGGCCCGCAGGGCGGCGACGACGCCCCCGAAACCGATCACGAGGAAGAGCACCACCACGGCACCGGCGCCGAGCAGGCCGAGCTCCTCGGCGATGATCGCGAAGATGAAGTCGGAGTGGGCGAACGGGAGGAAGCCCCACTTGGCCTTGCTGGCCCCGAGGCCCACGCCGGTCAGCCCCCCGACGGTGATCGCGTGCAGCGACTGGAGCGGCTGGTAGCCCAGCCCGGCCGGGTCGCGCCAGGGGTCCATGAACACGTTCCACCGATGGCGACGCCACGGGGTCCCCGCGATCACCGCGATCATGCCGACGGCCGAGAGGACCGACAGTCCGCCGAGATGCAGCAGCGGAGTGCCGGCGAGAAACAGCATGCTGCCGACCGCGACCGCGACGACGATCGAGTTGCCGAGGTGCGGTTGCAGCATCAGCAGCACGATGAAGACCCCGGTCACCGCGACGACGGGGCGCAGGGTGGTGGCGGTGTCCTCGATGTCGCGCGACGGGCGGCTGAGGATGTCGGCGGCGAAGAGGACCAGGGCGAGCTTGGCGATCTCCGACGGCTGGAACGAGAAGGGTCCGAGACGGATCCAGCGGGTCGCGCCGTTGACGTTGACACCGAAGCCGGGCAGCAACACCAGCATCAGGAGCACCAGAGAGCCGATCACCGCCGGGGTGGCGAGCACCCGCAGCCGCCGGTAGTCGATCCGCATGACCATCAACATCACGACTCCGCCGAGGGCGGTCCACATCAGCTGGCGACGGAAGAGGCTCCACGCGCTGTCGGAGGTGTTGATGCTCACGACGGCCGACGCCGAAAGGGTCATCACCACACCGAGAAGGACGAGCGCGGTGATGGCGAGGAAGAGGATGAGGAAGAGCGGTGGCCGCCGCCCCACCGGTCGGCGGGGTCCCCGCCCGTCGGGAGCGGTCCGCGAGGCCGGGTGGCGACCGCGGGCCGCGGCCTTCTGTTGACGCCGGGGGCGATTCTCGGTTGCCGTCATGTCGTCGCCTCCAACGCCTTCACCGCCCGGATGAAGTCGTCACCCCGTTCGCCGTAGTTGCGGTACCAGTCAAATGATGCACACGCCGGACTCAGGAGTACGGGACACCCCCCTGTCGCGAGGACCCGCGCCGCGGCCACGGCTTCGTCCATCGACGCGGCGCGAACCACGGGGTGGGTCGGCGAGAACGCGGCTGCGACCTCGTCGGCGGCGTCGCCGATCGCGACCACAGCTTCGATGTGGTCCCCACCAGCGGTGAGCTCCGTCAGGTCGATGCCCTTGTTGCGGCCACCGGCGATCAGCACCACACGCGCGAACCCGCGCACCGCGGCGACGGTCGCGTGGGGGGTGGTCGACTTCGAATCGTCGTACCAGGTCGAACCGTCGATCTCGCCCACCGGCATGACCCGGTGCGGCAGTCCGGCGAAGGTCGAGGCCACCGAGGCCACGGCCTCCACCGACGCACCGAGTGGCGTCACCGTCGCGGCGACGGCCAGCAGATCGTCGATGTCGTGCGGGAGAGCCCGCCACATCCGATCGGTGGTGGTGAACGGTCCGTCGGGACCGACCAGGGTGTCGCCGTCGAGCCGCCAGTCGGCGTCGGGTCCGCCGAACGTCACGACGTCCCGGTCGGCGGGCACGTGGCGCATCACCACGGGATCGAGCGCGTTGGCGACCGCCGTGCCGCCGGGGGCGATGGTCTCGAAGATCCGGGCCTTGGCCGCCTCGTAGGCGGCGAGATCGCGATGGACGTCGAGATGGTCGGGCGCGAAGTTGAGCCATGTGCCGACGGTGGGGGCGAACTCGCAGACCTGGGACAGTCGGAACGACGAAGCCTCGACGACGAACACGTCGACGTCGGGATCGTCGATGGCCGCCACGAGGGGCACGTCGGTGTTGCCGGCCGCGACGGCACGGACACCGGCTCGGAGGAAGGCGGCGACGCAGAGTTCGACGACCGTGGTCTTGCCGTTGGTCCCCGTGATCGCGGCGATCGGGCGATCGTCCCAGGTGGCGGCGAGATCCAGCTCGCTCACCGCCGGCAGGGCCAGCGAGAACGCGGCGTGCGTCTCCGGCAGCCCGGGCGCGGGAACCAGGAGGTCGCAGTCGCTCGCGAGGGCCCGCAGCGCCTCGGGGTCGGGCGACTCGACGAGTTCGAGGTCGAGATCGTTCGCAGCCGAGCGGAGCACGTCGTCGACCCGGTCGTCGACGGCGACGACCTGGTGCCCGCGGCGGATCAGCGCTCCGGCAACAGCCCGGTTGGTCACCCCCATGCCCACGAGCAGGAACCGACACCGGCCGGCCGAGAGGCGGTCGGCGAGCTCACCCATCTGACAGCCCACCCATCAGGCGACGCCCTGGGCGATCGAGTCGGCGTAGAAGAGCCCCAGCCCGACCGCGGTGCACAGCCCGGACATGATCCAGAGCCTGACGATCACCGTCGTCTCGGGCCAACCGCTGAGTTCGAAGTGGTGGTGCACGGGCGCCATCCGGAAGAGGCGGCGCCCGTTGAACCGCCGGAACACCAGCACCTGGAGGATGACCGACACGGTCTCGACGACGAAGAGTCCACCGATGATGGGCAGGAGCAACTGCGTCTCGGTCGCCAGGGCGAGCGCGGCGAGACCGCTGCCGATCGCCAGCGACCCGGTGTCGCCCATGAAGATCTGCGCCGGCGCCGCGTTCCACCACAGGAACCCGATGATTCCGCCGACCATCGCCGCCGAGACCACCGCCAGGTCGAGCGCGGCCGGGTTGTTGTAGACGTCGAAGTGGCGGAACTGCCAGAAGCCGATCATCGTGAACGCCGCGAAACAGAACGCCGCCGCGCCGGCCGCGAGTCCGTCGAGACCGTCGGTCAGGTTGACGGCGTTGGTGGTACCGGCGATCAGGAGAACGGCCCAGGCCATCCACACCCAGCGGCCGACGTCCCACCCCGGATTGTCGAATCGGGTGAACGAGATGGTCTCGTGGACCCCGGTGTACTGCGACATGAGGAACGCGAAGCCGACCGCCACGGCGAGCAGGCCCAGCATCTTGGCCCGCTTGCTGAGCCCGAGGTTGCGGGCCGCGACGACCTTGATCCAGTCGTCCATGAGCCCGACCGCACCGCCGCCGATGATCGCCAACACGACGAAGATGCCGCGACGGGTGAACACGGCTCCGAACAGATCGGACACCACGTAGCCGGCGACCACACCGAGGACCAGGGCGATGCCACCCATCGTGGGAGTGCCCGCCTTCACCTGGTGACCCTCGGGGCCGTCGTCGCGGATGGGTTGCCCGATCCGGTGCTCGGTGAGCCAGTTGATCAGGGCCTTGGTGCCGAACAGCGACACGATCATGGAGATCGCCGCGGCGATGAGGAGACGGGTCACTGACGGCGACCTCCGAGTCGGCGGAGCTCGTCTCGGGTGACGTCACGGTCGTCGAATTCGACGACGTCGTCCCCGACGGTCTGGGTGGACTCGTGGCCCTTGCCTGCAATCAACACGACATCACCCTTGCGTGCGCCGGCCAGCGCGTGGCGGATCGCCGTCCGACGATCGACTTCGACGAGCTCCGGCGGCCGCTCCATTCCGGACACGATGCCCGCGATGATCGCCTCCGGGGCCTCGCCCCGGGGGTTGTCGCTCGTCACCACGACTCGGTCCGCGAGGCGGCGCGCGACCTCACCCATCTGCGGCCGTTTCGACCGGTCACGATCACCGCCGGCGCCGAACACGACGACGAGCGACCGCTCGGTGACCTCTCGAGCGGCCTGGAGTACCACCTCCAGACCGTCGGGGGTGTGGGCGTAGTCCACGACGACGGTGAAGTCCTGGCCCTCGTCGATGGTCTCGAAGCGCCCGGGCACGGTCGGCGCGTCGGCGAGCGCCGCCGCGATCTCGTCGGCCTTGTAGCCCAGACCGAGCACGATCTCGGCCGCCATGATCGCGTTGGCGATGTTGAAGATCCCGGCCAGTGGCAGCTCCACCGGCAGTCCCCGCCACTCGAAGGAGGACGATCGCGGCCCGGTGCGGGCACCGACGAGATGGGCGTCGTCGATCGTGACGACGTCGAGGTCGAGTCCCTCGGCGAGCGTCCGCCCCCACACTCCCCTGGTGTCGATGACGGCCCGCTCGGCGAACCCGTCGGTGAAGAGACGGCGCTTGGCCGCGAAGTAGTCGTCGATCGTGCCGTGATGGTCGAGATGGTCGACGCCCAGGTTGGTGAAGCCGACGACGCGGAAGTGGGTGCCGTCCACGCGTCGCTGATCGAGCGCATGCGACGACACCTCCATGGCGACGACGTCTGCTCCGCCGTGACGGGCGTCGGCGAAGAACCGTTGGAGTTCCGGCCCCTCGGGTGTGGTCCTCGCCCCGGTGAGCGTGCCGATCTCGCGCACCCGGACACCCATCGCCGTCAGGATCGAGGTGACGAGTCGGACCGTGGTCGTCTTGCCGTTGGTGCCGGTCACCCCGACGACGGCGAGTGACGTACTCGGGTCGCCGTGGACCACCGCCGCGGCCGGCCCCATCGCGTGACGAACCGACGGGACGACGATCTCCGGCACGCCGAGTTCCAGAGGCCGTTCGACCAGCAACGCCGCTGCGCCGGCGGCGACCGCTGCGGGGGCGTGGTCGTGCCCGTCGGCGTTGGCGCCGCGGACACAGCAGAACAGCGCGCCGGGGCCGACGCGCCGGGAGTCGTGCTCGACGTCGTCGACCACGACGATGGCATCGCGGGCGCCGACCCGGACACCGATGCGTTCGGCCACTGCATCGAGCCGCGCGCTCACGTGTCCCCTTGGTTCGTGCTTTCGTCCGAGGCCGACGCGATCGGCGTGGCCGCCGCGGCCCGCACCCGGTCGCCGCCCACCGATCCGTCGCTCGTCGGCGGCACCCGCAGCTGCTGCAGCGCATAGGACGCCAGCTCGGCGAACACGGGCGCGGCCACGGAGCCGCCGCCGGCGTACTGGTCGGCCAGGTCGTCGACCACGATGATCGCGCTCAGGGCCGGGCCGTTGTCGTTCGAGACGACCCCGGCGAAGCTCGCCGTCAGGTGCCGCGTTCCGTCGTCGCAGTCGTAGCCGTGGTCGCAGGGCTGCCAGGCGGTGCCCGTCTTGCCGGCGACCGAGTAGCCGTCTATGGCGGCGCGGTGGCCCGTGCCGTCGATGACGACGAGGTTCAGCATGCGCATGAGGGTGGCCGCCGTCTCCTCGGAGAGGACCCGAGTGGTCGGTGTGGTCCCGACCTCATCGAGGACGACCACCGGTTCGGTCTGGATTCCGCCGGCGGCCAGTGCGTTGTAGGCGATCAGCATCTGCAGCGGCGTCACGGCGACGCCCTGCCCGATCGCCGCGTTGCTCAACTCGAGTGCGTGGCTGTCGAGGCTGTCGAGGATTCCGCTGGCCTCACCGTCGAGCCCGAGCGACGTGACCTCACCGAGCCCGAGATCGACGAACGTCTCGTAGAGGGCGTCGGCGCCCACCTCCTGCGCCAGCATGATCGTGGCGTTGTTGGAGGACTTGCGGAGGGCCCAGGTCGGCGTGTGGTCCTCGACCTTCTCGCGGATGTTGCGGTCCGTGAACTCGAAGGTGCCCTCGGCGCCGAGATCGATCGGGAGCACCCGGGGCACTTCGAGCGGGTAGAACTCGGGCCACGCGTCGTTCTCGAACACCGAGGCGAACGTCAGGGCCTTCATGATCGAACCGGGCTCGTAGGCCCACGTCGCCGCGAGATTCGTCGTCGTGCAACGGGCCGACCCGGTCTCCTCGTCGCGGACGACGTTGGCGATCGCCAGGATCGCACCGGTGTTCGGGTCGGAGATGATCGCGATGGCGTGGTCGCCGCCTGCGTCGTCGAGTGCTTCCTGCAGCAGCTCCTCGGCCTTGAGCTGGATGCTGCGGTCGATGGTGAGCACCACGTCGTCCCCCGGCGTCATCGCCTCGACGATCTGGTACCCACCCGGGATCCGCACGTCGCCGCCGGCCTGGGTCTGGCGCACCGCCAGGCCCGGCGTACCCGTCAGGTCGTCGTCGAACTCGCGCTCGAGTCCGGAGATGCCGTTCTGGTCGACATCCACGCGGCCGACCAGCGACAGACCCGAGCAGTCGCCGTGCGGGTGTTCCCGGCGCTGCTCCTCGATCAGGTACACGCCGGGGATGGCGAGGTCCATCACGGCCTCACCGACCTCCGGATCGACCTGCCGTTCCAGATTCACGTAGGCCTTGTCGCGGGCGAGTCGCTCGCCCAGTACGTCGGGCGGGGTGTCGAGCAGCTGCGAGAGCGACGCAACCGCGTCGCCCAGGAGATCGGTCGTCGCGTCAGCGGCGTCGACCGACTGCAGGATCCGGGGATTGGCGACCACGGTGGGCCGGGGCAGCGAGAAGGAGATCGGCCGGCCGTGTCGATCGAGGATCTGGCCGCGCGGCGCGGGGATGGCGTCCTCGCTGACCTGACTGCCGACTTCTCCGGCGAGCGCGGCATCGGGGGTGAGCTGGAGATCCACCAGCCGCCAGCTGAACGCCCCACCCACCAGGGCGAGCACGACCAACAGGGTGAAGACCCGTGGCTTGCTCACGGCGGGCCGGGCGGCGACCACCTTGCGTCCGGTCGACCGGCGCTTGGGGGAACCGAGCCCGGGGAACCCGATCCGACCCGCCGGCGGGCGGCGACGACTGGTCACTCTGCCTTCCCGACGAGCGTCGATCCGCCGACGAACGGCGCACTCGTGCCTGCCGGCGCGAACGGATCGGTGAACTCGGGCTCGGCCAGCCCACCCGGCGGCACCGGGGTGACGATGACCGGCTCGGCGGCCGGCACGAGTCCTGCGGCGAGGGCCGTCGTCTCCAGCCCGACCGCGGAACCGGCCCATGCGAGGTCGGCGATGCGGACCACCCGCAGCTCCTCGAGTCGGGTGATGTCGGCATTGACCTCGTCGAGCTCGGCCTGCGTCTGTACGACCACGGCGTGCAGCCCGGCCAGGGCGAACAACACGATGAAGAAGAAGGACGCCACGATCGAGCTGATGGCGCCGACGGTGCGGACGCGCTCCTCGGCCCGCACGACCCGCAGGTCGGCCTTCTTCGGAGTGGGCTTCGGCGCGGTCCTCCGTCCCGGACGGGTGGCCGCGCGCCGCGATGCGGTGGACGTCGCCATCACGCGGCCGCCAGCTTCTCGACGGCGCGGAATCGCGCCGCCTCGGCGCGCGGGTTGCGGGCGATCTCGTCCGCCGACGGCTTGCGGGCACCGCGCCACAGGAGGCGCACTTCGGCTTCGTAGCCGGGGGGAGGCGGGAGGTCGGGCCGCGGCGGGGGGCGCTCCCCCGCGGCGTCACGGAACCGACGCTTGACGATCCGATCCTCGCCGGAGTGGTAAGCGAGCACGGCGCATCGGCCCTCGGGGGCGAGCAGGTCGAGGGCCTGGGTGAGTGCGTCGTCGAGGATCTCGAGCTCCTGGTTCACCTCGATGCGGATCGCCTGGAAGGTCCGCCGGGCCGGATGGCCGCCCTTGCGGCGGACGGCCGCAGGGACCGCATCGCGCACGATCTCGGCCAGCTCGGCCGTGGTCACGATCGGCCGAGCGGCCACGATGGCGCGGGCGATGCGACGGGCGTGGGGCTCGTCGCCGTGCCGCCGCAGGAGCGAGGCCAGCGCACCCTCGTCGAGACCGTTGACGAGATCGTGGGCGGTGGTCGTCGCTCGCTGATCCATACGCATGTCGAGGGGCCCGTCGTTGCGGAAGCTGAACCCGCGGGAGGCGAGGTCCAGCTGGGGGGAGGACACGCCGAGGTCGAAGAGGCAACCGGAGAGGCTGCCGAGTCCGAGCTCACGGGCGACCTCGGCGATGCTGTCGAATCGACGGTGGCGAAGGGTGACCCGGTCGCCATGGGGAGCGAGCCGGGCACCGGCGGCGGCGAGCGCCATCTGGTCCTGGTCGAGACCGACCAGCGAGAGACCCTCGTTCGCGGCGAGGATCGACGACGCGTGGCCGGCGCCGCCCAGGGTCGCGTCGACGACGTACCCGTCGGGCACGTCGGCGAGCACTTCGGTGACCTCCGAGAGCATCACGGGCTCGTGGGCGAAGTCCGAACCGGTCGAATCGGTGGAAGCCGGATGATCCATGACGAAAATCGCCGAAGACAGCGAGGCCGACTCGAACGGTCGACTTCGGTCATCTGCAGTCCCCCGACCAGCGGCGTCCGCCGGGATTTCTCCCCGGTCGAACTAATGGCAAGCGGGCGGAGTACGGGTCTTCCATTTGCTGGTCGGAAGACTGCAGATGATCGAGTCGTCGAGGTCAGACCGGTTGGTCCGGCACCCTCCCCTCGGTCGTGGAAACGGTCGGTGTCACGAGCGGCCCGCCAATCCGTGACCACGCTCGATGGCGTCGGCCAGGCTCTCGGTGCCCTCGGGCGAGACGTCGGCCCAGCGGGCCGGATCCCAGATCTCGATGCGGCGCAGTGCCCCCGTCACGATCACGGCCCGGTCGAGACCGGCGATCTCGCGCAGATGCGGAAGCAGTCGGACGCGCCCCTGTGAGTCGGGCACGACCTCGTCGGCCTGACTCGCGAACGCCCGCAGCGCATTGACGTGTACTTCGCCGGCGGCAACCCGCTCCTCGAGCGCGTCGGCCATCCGGTCGAACTCGGCCGCGGGGAGAATCGCCAGACAGTGATCGAGCGGCGTGACGAACGCCCCCTCGGCCAACTTCGGGCGAAAGGACGCCGGAAGGATGAGTCGACCCTTGTCGTCGAGCGTGTGCTCGAAGTTGCCAACGAATCGTGCAGTGCTGCCGGTCGTCGCCATTGCGGTCCCCCTCTCCCCTTGTCACTCCCTGGGCCTCCATGTCGCTCCACCGTACTCCCCACTCCCCCACAAGCGCAAGCATTTCCTCCACAAAGCGCGCGAACGAACACACGTTCGGTGAGAATCGCGCGGTGTGCGCGCGTTCCTGCGACCTCCGTCACCCCGCGTCGCCTTTGCTCGGCCGCGCACCGCCTCGCGGTGAGGGACGTGCGCCCGGGACTCCGGCTCGCTCAGGTCAGGCGATCGAGGGCAGCGCGAAAGGCGGGGACGATCCCGGCATCGCCGACGTCGGCCACGCGGTCTCGCCACTCCTCGCCTGCCGTCGCCGCCCCGGGCGTGGACAACAGCGCGAAGGTGCCCGCGGCATCCCATCGGCGATGCACGAGGCACTGGAATCGGGCCCAGTCCCGCGTGCGCCGCTGGCTGACCCCCACCAACTTGCGGCTCCCGCTCGTCACCTCTCCCGGGCCGAGCCCGGTGAAGCAGACCTGCGCCGACCAGAGACCGGTCTCGAGCGGCCCTCGGTGGGGCCGCGGGTCGGCCACCCCGAGCCCGGTTGCGGCCGCGACCCAGACGTCGGCGAGCCAGTCGCCGGCTCGGCCCACGTCGTCGACCCATGACGGGTCGGCACGCGGGAGCCAGACGTCGAGCCATACGTGGGCACCGGGGGTCAGGAGCACCGCACCCCCGCCGCTTCGCCGCCGGACGACGTCGACCGCGCCCGCGCTGACGGCGGCCGGGTCGAGGTCGTGCTCGGGCTGACTGCTGCCGAGCACGATGGCGGGCGACGTCACGACCTGTTCGCGCACGGTTCGCTGCGCGATGGTCGGCGCAGTCGAGCCGTGGAGTTCGCCCGCGTCACCACGATGCGTCTCCCAGACCCAGGGGGCGGCGTGGCTCACGCGCTTCGACGGTCGGCGGCGAGATAGCGCGTCCACACTCGGGGGACGGACCCCGCCGCCACCTCGATCCATGTGCTCGCGGGAGGTGGCCCCGGCACGCAGCCGAGGCGCATGGTGGTCTCGCCGAGCAACCGGTCACGTTTGCCGCTGTTGCAGCGCCGACACGCCGCCACGACGTTCTCCCACGTATGGCGTCCACCCCGGCTGCGGGGAACCACGTGGTCCACCGTCTCCGCGGCGGAACCGCAGTACTGGCAGGTATGGCCGTCACGGGCCAGGACCCCGCGCCGATTCGGGGAACGGTGGGTGGAGTGCGGCACGTGGACGTAGCGACTCAGCCGCACCACCGACGGCTCCTCCAGCGCCAACCGCTCGGAGCGCACCTTGCGGCCCGACGAGTGGAGCATCTCGACCTTCTCCGCCAGGACCAGACAGATGGCCCGTCGGGTCGGCACGACCGACAGCGGCTCGAACGTCGCGTTGAGAACGAGTACCCCGGCCATTCGCAAGAACCTAACGAACTCGGCGCCGCCGGTTCTCGGCTTTGCACCAGCGCAGCCAGGCGATCAGGTCGTCGGCCTCCGGAGGATGATTCGGATCGCCGTACTGGGTGGTGGCCCGGAAGGCCAGCATCGCGGCGTCGGGCACCGGGAGGAAGGGTCGCCGGCGCCACCAGCGATCGGGCACGAGCCGTCGATACTCGACCAAGCCCGTCGCCCAGAGCTCGGGCCTCCTGGCCACCGCGGCGACTGCTCGCACGACGTCGCGCATCAGCGCCCATGCCCCAACAGATCATGGCCCAGTCCGGTGAAGCCGACCGCCGCTGCACCCACGAGTGGACCGTCACCGCCGAGTGCGGCCGGTCGGATCTTCGTGCCGGCCGAGTGCTGGAGGGCCGCGACCCGGTCGATCTCCGTCTGCGCCGCCGTGAAGAACGTCTCGCCGTAGCCGAGGGCGACCGAGCCGGCCACGACAGCCAGCTGGAGATCGAGCAGGTTCGCAACCGACCCGACGGCCCGCCCCACCATCGTGCCGGCACGGACGCGTTCGGCGTGGTCGGCCTGCTCGGCCGGCGCGCCGGTGCGGAAGGCGATCGCCGTCCCACTCGCCTCGGCCTCGAGCACTCCTCGGACGTGGCCCGGCAACTCGGTGCCCTCGGGCTCGACCACCACGTGGCCGATGTGGCCGGCGTTGCCCTCGTCGCCGTCGAGGAGCCGTCCGTCGAGCACGATGCCGCCGCCGACCCCGGTCGACACGACCATGCCGATGAAGTTCGCCACACCCCGGGCCGCACCCTTCCAGCCCTCGCCGAGGGCGAGCGCCTTCGCGTCGTTGTCGACGAACGTCGGCAGACCGGTCAGCGCCGCGACCCGGCCATGGAGGGGGAAGTCCCGCCACACCCCGATGTTCAGCGGCGAGACCGCGACGCCGCCGGAGCGCATCGGCCCGCCGGAACCGACGCCGCAGACCCCGACGCCGGTGAGGTCGATGCCGCCGACGAGCCCCTCGAGCCGGCCGAACAACTCGTCGCCGTCGGCCGCCCCCGTGGATTCCACCCGGGCTCGTTGCGTGACGGCGCCATCGGGAGCGACCACGCCGACCTCGAACTTGGTGCCCCCGATGTCGATCGCGAGTGCGCTGGTGTCAGGTCCTTCGGCCACGACGACAAGATACGAGGTCGCGGGACGAAGCCACGACCTGCTGCCCGCAACGATGCGATCCGCCCTACTCTTTGCGGCCAGACATCCCGCGGCCGGAGGCTCTGTGACAGCGACCGACGAACACCCCGACGCAGCTCGGGGCAACGGCACCACGACCCACGGCGCATGTCCGGGGTTCGCCGAACGATTCACCTCCATCCGTCACAATGTCGAGCAGGTCGTGCGCGGCAAGACCGACGTGATCCACCTCCTGGTCCTCGCGCTCGTGTGCGACGGCCACGTGCTCATCGAGGACGTGCCCGGCGTCGGGAAGACCAGCCTCGGCAAGGCGCTCGCCCGCAGCGTCGAGGGCCGGTTCGGACGGGTCCAGTTCACCCCCGACCTCCTGCCGACCGATGTGACCGGCATGTCGGTGTGGAACCGCGCCGACGACACGTTCGAGTTCCGCCCCGGACCCATCTTCTCCGACGTCCTCCTGGCCGACGAGATCAACCGGGCCTCGCCGAAGACCCAGTCGGCCCTGCTCGAGGCGATGGCCGAGCGTCAGGTCACCTCCGACGGCATCACCCATCAGCTCGGCTCCCCGTTCATGGTGATCGCCACCCAGAATCCGATCGAGCACGAGGGCACCTATGCCCTTCCCGAGGCCCAACTCGATCGCTTCCTGATGCGTCTGAGCATCGGGTACCCGGCCCGCGATGCCGAACAGACCATTCTCGAGTCCCAAGGCGGCACCGACCAGCTGGTCGACTCCCTGCGCCCGGTCGTCAGCGCCGCCGAGATCCGCGAGATGTCTGCGTCGGTGGAGAACGTCTACGTGGCACCGGCATTGCGCTCGTACCTCCTCGACCTCGCCGATGCGACCCGACGTCACGGTTCGCTGTCCCTCGGGCTCTCCCCGCGCGGCGTGCTCGCGCTGCAACGGGTCGCCCGGGCCCAGGCGGCCTCGCAGGGACGGACCTACGCCACGCCCGACGACGTCAAGGCCCTCGGCCACGTCGTGATGCCCCATCGGCTGCTCGTCACTCCCGAGGTCCGCATGCGAGGGGTGAAACCCTCCGACGTCGTCGCCGAGATCCTCGACGGCGTACCGGTCCCCCGGCCCGAGTCGAGCTGACATGCCCACGCGGGCGGGCTGGGGCGTGCTCACCGGCGGCGTGCTCCTCCTGCTCGCCGGCCGGGCCGCCGGTGGCCTCGAGTTCATCGTCCCCGGCACCGCGGCGATCGTCGCCGTTGTCGGCGCCGTCGCCGTTCGCCGGCTGCGCCCGTCACGCATCGCGATCACGAAACACCTCACCCCACCTCGCGTGCCCGCCGGCGAGCCCGCTCGGGTCGATCTCGAGATCTTCAACCGTTCCACCGTGCGCTCACCGCTCCTTCGGCTCCACGACGAGGTGACGGGCACCCGCGGTGTCCACCTCTCGATCGCGTCGATTCCCGGGCAGGGTTCGTCGCGCGGGGCCTATCGGCTCCCCACCACCCGCCGTGGGGTGCTCGAGCTCGGCCCGACCCTCGTCGACGACGTCGACCCGCTCGGGCTCGCTCGGCGGACCCACCGCCTGGACTCCACCGTGCGGCTGATCGTCCACCCGCTCGTCGAGGTGATCCCGGTCCGTCGCGTTCCTTCCGGCGACGATCCGCTGCTCGGCGAGGAACTCCGTCAGTCGCTCGGGCTGAGCGACGAGGAGTTCGACGGGTTGCGTCCCTACGCCCCCGGCGACGACCTGCGGCGCATCCACTGGCCCTCGTCGGCCCGCCAGGGCGAGATGCAGGTCCGTCAGTTCCGGCCGCCGCGCCATGGTCGCCTCACCGTCGTGATCGACACCCGACCGCCCGGCGACGAGGCAGCTGCGCCCGACACCACCACGTCGGTCGCCGCGTCGGTGGCGGCGTCCGTGCTCGCGGCCGGTGACGCCACCCGGATCGAGACGACCGACGGCCGCTCGACGCCGCTGGTCCACGGCAACGCCCAACTCGACCAGGTCCTCGAGTTCCTGGCCCTCCTCGAGCACGGCAGTCCCACGATCCACGCCGCCGTGCCGACCGGTCCGGGCACGGTCGTCGCCGTCACCACCGACCCGTCGATCGCCACCGACCGCAACGCGCGCCACGCATTCGCCCAACGACTCCGAGCCCGGATCGTCGTCACCTGCGATGCCGAACGGTGGGGTTCGCACGAGGCGGGCCACTCCAGCGGCGACTGGATCCATCTCACCGGCGCCGGCCAGTTGGCCGGCCTCTGGCGACTCGATCGCCATCAAACCACGGCGGCGATCGGCTGATGGAGCTGCGCCGCAACGTCCTGCTCGGGGCCGAGATCGCCCTCTTGTCGCTCACCGTCGTCGTGACGATCTCCCTCGAACGGCTCTTCACCGACACGACGTTCCTCCGCGAGCTGCTGATCCTCGTGGTCGGATCCCACGTGGTCGCCGCCGTGTGTCGTCGCGCCGAACTGTCGATGGTGTGGGCCACGCCACTGAGCGGTATCGCCCTGGTCGTCCTCGCCACTGCGGTCTTCTATCCCGATCAGTCGGCACTGATCCTCCCCACGGGCGACACCGTGCGCGTGCTGGGCGACGACCTCCGCGAGGCCTGGACGGTCTTCGGCGACGACGCCGCTCCCGTCCCGCCGCTGCGAGGCTTCCTCGTCACCACCGCCGCCCTCGTCTGGTACGGCGTCTTCCTCGCCGACTGGGCGGCCTTTCGCCTGCGCTCCCCTCTCGAGGCCGTCGCCCCCGCCACGTCGGTCTTCGTCTTCGCTTCGTTGATGGGAGTCGACCGCAACTCGATCGCCCACGGCGGGCTCTTCGCCGTCGCCTTGCTCGGCGTGTTCCTCACGATGCGGGCCGAACGCCAGGTCCGCGAGGAGGTGTGGGTCGGCGGCGGTGCCGCCGAGGGCGTGCGCACCACCCTGCGGATCGGCGCCGCGGCCGGTGTCGTTTCGGTGCTCGCCGCCGCCGTCCTCGCACCCCAGGTGCCCGGCGCCGGCGCCGAACCGTGGGTCGACATCACCGACCTCGACAACGGACCCCAGACCCGGTCAGTGCTCAGTCCCCTGGTGGAAGTGTCGAGCTCGCTCGTCAACCAGAGCGACACCGAGCTCTTCTCGGTGAGGGTCGACCGCACACAGCAGGACTACTGGCGGCTGATGGCCCTGACGAAGTTCGAGGACGAGATCTGGCGCCGCAGCTCGAACTTCGACGACGCCCGGGGGCAGGTCGGCAGCGACATCGACCCGCGGGTGCCGACCACCCGGGTCCGCCAGGAGATCAGCATCACGGCGCTCGGCAACATCTACCTCCCGGCGGCCTACGAGGTCAGCGAGATCATCGACAGCGGTGGCGTCGACTTCGAGTACGAGGTCGCCACGGGTGCGCTGGTGGTCGAGCGGGCGTTCGAGGACATCCCCCGCGACCTGACCTACACGATCGATTCCGAGGTTCCCGACTACAGCCCGGCCGACCTGCCGGCCGACGCGAGCGCCGGGATGAGCCGCGGTTTCGTCGCCGAACACACGCAGCTGCCTCCGGCCTGCGGGGCCGGGGAGTCGACGCTCGAGACCGGCTGCTGGCCGACCGAGGTGAGCGACCGTGCCGCGCAGATCGTGGAAGGGGCGACGACGGACTACCAACGCGTCCGAGCCCTCCAGAGTTTCTTCCTCGACCCCGCCGAGTTCACCTACAACCTCGATGTCGCGCTCGACCACGACATCAACTCGATGAACGAGTTCCTGATCATCCGAGAGGGCTACTGCGAGCAGTTCGCGTCGACCTTCGCGGCGATGGCCCGCTCACTCGGCATCCCGGCTCGGGTGGCCGTCGGCTTCACCTGGGGCGACTGGGACGAAGCGCGCCAGGAATACGTCGTCAGCGGCAGGCATGCCCACGCCTGGCCCGAGGTGCACTTCGCCGGGGTCGGGTGGGTCGTCTTCGATCCCACACCTGGCCGCAGTCGCGGCCTCGACAGCGACATCACCGGACTCGCCGCCCCAGAGCAGACGGGCCCGCAGGACGATCCCGACTTCGTCGACGAGACCCCCACCACCACGACCGAAGCGCCCGTCACCGATCCCGACGACGGCGACCGCGACAGCTCCTCGAGCGCCACACCCACGACGACACCGGACGATCTCGCCGACGCACCACTCCCGGGCACCGGCGGAGGGACCGGCGATGGCGACAGTGGCAGTGGCGCTCGCACCCTGCTCGCCGTCGCTGCGGCCGTCCTCGTCCTGCTCGGCTTCGTTCCCGCGGTGCAGTTCCTGCGCCGCCGGCGTCGCCTCGCCCTCGTCGCCGCCGACCCCATCGGGCGGGGTGACCTCGCCTGGGACGACGCCCTCGGCGCTCTGCGGGCGGTGGGCTTCACCATGTCGCCGACGCAGACACCGCTGGAGTTCGCCTCGGCACTGGACTCATCGCGGCGAGACTTCGGTCCCGTCCGGCCGCTGGCCGATCATGTGACGGCGCTCCGCTACTCCGAAGGCGCCGACGCGATCGATCATGCGGTCGCCGCCCAGGACGCCGCCGACGAGATCGTGCGGCGCTGTCGCGAGCAGATCAGCCGAGCCCGTCTGATCGGCGACACACTCGATCCGAGGGGCTTGCTGCTCCCCGCGCCGGCGCCGCTGACGCTGCGCTGACCGAGGCGGTCGGGGTCGTCAGTCGAGGTCGTCGGGGCGCTGGAAGCGCTCCCGCATCCGCGAGCCGGCTCCGCCGAGCGCATCGCCGAAGCCACCGCCCCGGAAGTTCTGCGTCATCTGCTCGAGCCCGGCCCGACCGAGCTTGCGTGCGTTGTTCTCGAACCACAGCAGGCTGGCGAGCATCATCAGGAAGCCGCCGAAGGCGAACACGAACGACGTGGACAGGAGCACCACCATCAGCACGGCGCCGACCAGGAAGCCGAGGAAGGCCCACTTCAGGTTGCGAAACGCATGCGTGTAGATCGTGGTCTGCGCGACCTCGCGGGCGAGCGCGGGGTCGGACTCGTACAGGTGATCTTCGATCTCGCTGAGGATGCGTTGTTCGTCCTCGGAAAGCGGCACCGACCTACTCCTCCAGCCCAGTCGTACTACCTGACATTCTCGCACAGCGCGACCCCATGGACAACGCGCGAGCGACCCAACCGCCGATTTCGTTCGATCGGCCTAGTCGCTGCCCGAGGCCGGTGAGCGGTCCGGGCCCCACTGCTGCTGACCGACCTCGAAGCGACGGATTCCCTCACCCTTCGATGCGAGCGCCGCGGGCCCGATGGCGCTCGACCCGAACTTCTCGCGGATCTCGTCGACCACGGAGTCGGCCTCGCTCCACGACGGACCCTGCGCCTCGTCGAGGGTCAGCTGCCGCACCGACCCGTCGACCAGCTGGGACAGGCTGACGCCGAGCAGCCGCACGCCGGGCGTGGGGTCGAGACGACGGAGCATCGCCTCGGCCTCGATCCCGATCGCCCGGGCGCCGTCGAGCGGCTCGGGCACGGTGATCGAACGGGTGATGGTGCTGAAGTCGGCGAAGCGGACCTTGATCGTGACCGTCCGGCCGAGCACCGAACCGGCCCGCAGCCGGGCCGCGACCGCGTCGGCCATGCGCATCAGCTGGGGGCGGAGGTGCTCGTGGGTGCAGAGATCGCGAGCGAACGTCTCCTCGTGACCGATCGACTTGAGCTCCTGGTCGGTGACCACCGGGCGATCGTCGCGGGCGTTGGCCAGCGCGTGCAGGTGTGCGCCCGCGGCCTTGCCGATCCCCTTCTCGAGCCAGTGGACCGGCTGGACGGCGAGGTCCCCGACGGTCTCGATGCCCATACTCGAGAGTCGCTTCGCGGTGGCCGGGCCGACTCCCCACAGTTCGCGTACGGGCATGGGATGGAGGAAGTCGAGCTCGGCACCGACCGGGACGACATGGACTCCGGAGCCGAAGACGGGTCCGGTCGGCGACGCCTTCGGCTTGGCTCGCTCGGTGGCGAGCTTGGCCAGGAACTTGTTGGTGGCGACACCGACCGAGCACGTCAATCGCTGCTCGGAGAGCACCCGGGCGCGGATCTCGGCGGCGATCGCCGCAGCCCGGTCTTCACCGTGCAGCGCGCCCCGCACGTCGAGGAAGGCCTCGTCGAGCGACAGCGGTTCGACCAGGGGCGTCACATCGCGCAGGATCGCCATCACCGCCGCGCTCACCTCGCCGTAGTGGGCGTGGTCGCCCGGCAGGAAGACCGCGTGGGGGCAGAGTCGACGCGCCCGGGTCGAGGGCATGGCCGAGTGGATCCCGAAGAGCCGCGCCTCGTAGCTCGCCGCCGCCACGACACCGCGGTCTCCCGTGCCGCCGACGACCACGGGTTGCCCGCGCAGTTCGGGGCGGCGCCGCAGCTCGACCGACGCGAAGAACGCGTCCATGTCGACATGGACGAATCCCAGTGTGCCGTCGGGCGGACGGCCCGCCTCACTCACGGCCGCACTCGCTCCGCCGACATCTCGGCCGGTGACCGTCCGAGGGCCCGGTACTCGAAGTGCCGGCTGTCGGACCACGGTTCGGACATCCAGTGACGCATCGGCTCGGCGACCCACCGAGGACTCGTGTCGAGCCTGGTGTCGACCGACGCTGCGTCGAGAAAGGTCGCCTCGACGACGATCCCGTCGGGGTCGTCGATGATCAGCGTGCCGCCGAAGCGCTCGGCCAGGTGGACTTCGACCTCCAGGTGCATCTCGAGATCGACGAAGTGCACCTCGGTGGTCCAACAGAGCCGAGCCCAACTCGCCACGGCCAGGCCGGTCTCCTCCTGCACCTCGCGACTGAGCGCACCGAGTGAGGTCTCGCCCTCGTCGACGACGCCCCCGGGCGTGGACCAGTCGATGCGTCCGTCACGGCGACGGTTGGCCACGAGCAGGAGGCCGTCGTCGTTGGTGATCAGACCTCCGGCCACCTTCCACTGGCGCATGGCCCCAGCATGCCAGCCCGTCGGCCGGCCGGTCGCCTAGCCCTCGGGATTCGTCTCCACCGCACCGCCGTTGCCGATGTCGGTCACGATCTCGACGGGCTCCTCGATCGCGGCCGTGGCGATGCGGGCGGCGCCGGCATCGCTCGAGGGCACGGCCACCGGACCGGGCGCCGGCGCATCGTCGGAGACGAGCACCAGCGTCCCGACGCCCGTCGCCGCGATGACCACGCCCACCAGCGGAAGGAGCAGCTGCCGGCGGATGCGCCGCTGGTCGGCCTCCACTTCGCTCCCGCGCCGCATGAGCCGCTGGAGCCGGGACTCGACGTCCTCGGCGGGCAGCGACAGCGCGGTGGACAGGACGTCGAGGTCGACGTCTCGGAGCGGGACCGCGGTACCGAGCGGCATGGAGCGGAGGCGATAGACGAGCGCCAGGTATCGGATGAGCACCGCGTCCGGTCCGTGCGCGGGGTCGACGCCGACATCGGCCTGGTCGACCGCGATCCGACCATCGTCGAGATCGATGATGAGCTGTGAGCGGACCGGAACCAGACCCGCCCCGTCGACTCCGTAGGCGTCGACCAGCGCGGTCAGCGTCGGCTCGTCGAGAGTGCGCCGGCCCCGTTCGACGTCGTCCAGCTCCACCACCGACAGCCCGGCCACCGCGGACAGGTCGGCGAGCTCACGTCCCGCCGCCACCCGGGCCTGCCGGAGAAGCGAGCCGAGACGGCGCGGGGGCACGAGGTTCGTGGTCGGGGCCATACCCGACCGATCGGCATTCAGCGACGGAATCTGAGGACCCGGTCGCGCACGCCCCACCAGGAGACGAGCACGAGGGCCTCGACCACGATCCGGCTCGACATCTTCGAGGTTCCCCGCACCCGGTCGACGAACTGGATCGGCACCTCGCGGACGGTGCCGCCGGACTGGAGGACCCGGTGGGCCATCTCGATCTGGAAGCCGTAGCCGTCGGCGCGAACCGTCTGGAAGTCGATCTTCGCGAGCGCCGGTGACGAATAGGCACGGAACCCGCTCGTCGCGTCCTTCACGCCGATCCCCAACACCCGCGACGCGTAGCGATTGCCCCACTTCGACAGGGCCCGCCGATGCCACTTGCAGCCGGGGATCGACCCGCCCGGCACATAGCGACTGCCGATCGCGAGATCGGCGCCGTCGGCGACCGCGGCGAGGAGGGCGGGCAGCGCAGCGGGGTCGTGTTGGAGATCGCTGTCCATCTCGACCATCACGTCGAAACCGTGGATCAGGCCGTGGCGGAAGCCGTCGCGATAGGCGGATCCGAGGCCGGACTTCGACGGACGGCGCATGACCTCGACGTTGCCGATCTCGGCGCCCATCGCCTCGGCCAGGTCGGCGGTCCCGTCGGGCGATCCGTCGTCGACCACGAGCACGCTCGCGTCGGGGCAGGCCTTGCGCAGCAGACGAAGCACCTCCTGGATGTTCGCCGCCTCGTCATATGTCGGAAGAACAACCAGGGCACGCACCGTCGGGCACTCTACCGTCGAGCGCCCAGGGGGTCGCGCTGCCTCGGTCGACGGGCCTCCTCGTCGGTAGGATGACCGTCGTGGTGACTCCCCCGCAGCCTTCATCTCCCCCGAACGCCGCTCCGCCCCTGCTCGCCCGGGTGCTCGCGATCGCGGCCATCGTCATCGGCGGGCTCTGCGGCGGACTGATCGGGTTCGCCGTCACCGACGTGTCGTGCACCGACGGCTGCACCGGCACTGCGAGCGTCGTCGGCTTCGCCAGCGCGATCGGATGCGCGATCGGCATCGCCATCGTGGCCGTGCTCGCCCTCCGGGCGATGGCCGAATGGAACGAGAAGGAAGCGCGCCAACGCGCCCACCTCGAATGAGCGACACCTCGGCCGCCCTCCTGGCCGTGGCCGACGCCGCGATCGATCTCGTCGTTCCGCGCCTGCGGTCGCTGCTCGCCGACATGGACCTCGGGTCCGAGACCAAGTCGAGCCAGACCGACCTCGTGACCGAGTTCGACAAGTGGTCAGAGTCGACGCTGGTCGACGCGATCACGCAGGTCCGCCCCGGCGACGGGTTCATCGGCGAAGAGGGTGCGTCGGTCGCCGGCACCTCGGAGGTCTGCTGGCTGATCGACCCCATCGACGGCACGACCAACTTCGTCTACGACCTGCCCGGCTGCTCGGTCTCGGTTGCTGCCCGCGTCGGCGCCACCGTGACCGTCGGCGTGGTGCACGACCTCGTGCGTGACGAACGGTTCCGGGCGACCCTCGGCGCGGGCGCAACCCGCGACGGGGAGTCGATCCGGGTCAGCCCGAAGGCCGATCTCGCGACCGCACTCGTCGCCACCGGCTTCTCCTACGACGCCGATCGGCGCCGGGCCCAGGCCACCGCGCTGGTCGACATCCTCCCGCGGGTGCGCGACATCCGCCGCTTCGGCGGTGCCGCAGTCGACCTGTGCGCGCTCGCCTGCGGGCGGGTCGACGCGTACTACGAACGGGGTCTGAGCCCGTGGGACTCGGCCGCCGGGGCACTGATCGCCGCCGAGGCCGGCGCGGTCATCGCCGACCATTCGCCCGATGGCGGCGCTCTGGTCGGCGCGAGTCCCGCAATCGCCGACGAGTTCTTTTCGCTCATTGACGCGGCTGGCGGGCATCTCGCCTGACAGGTTTCGGCGAGTGGTCCCCATCCGGGCCGAGAATCTGGCAGCATCGGGCACCGTGGGAAGCCGAATTCTGACCGTTGAGGACGACGAGCGCATTCGCACGTCGGTCCGTCTCGCACTCGAAGACGAGGGCTACGACGTGGTCGAGGCCGAGTCGGGCGAGGACGCGCTCCTCGCCTTCGGCCAGGACCCGGCCGACGTCGTGCTGATCGACATCATGCTGCCCGGGATGGACGGCTTCGAGGTCTGCCGCGCCATCCGCAAGATCTCCGACGTGCCGATCGTCATGGTGACCGCCCGGGCCGACACCCACGACGTGGTCGCCGGACTCGAGGCCGGTGCCGACGACTACCTCACCAAGCCGCACGCACCGAAGGAACTCTCGGCCCGTATCCGTGCCCTGTTGCGCCGCGTGCGGCCGACCGAGCCCGGGGCCCGTCAGCTCGTGTTCGGCGAGCTCGAGATCATCCCCGATGAGGGCGTGGTCCGCGTCGGCGCGGAGGAGGTCCACCTCACCAAGACGGAGTTCCGGCTCCTTGTGGAGCTCGCGTCGAATGCGGGGCGGGTGTTCTCACGCGAGGTACTCCTCGAGCGGGTGTGGGGCTACGGGTACTTCGGCGACGGGCGCCTCGTCGACGTCCACATCCGCCGGCTGCGCACGAAGATCGAACCCGACCCGGCCAACCCCCGTCACGTCGTCACCGTGCGCGGTCTGGGCTACAAGCTCCAGGCCTGAACACCATGCGCTCGCGATGGGAGCGGCTGGGTCTTCGGGCCCGCGTCGCGTTGCTCTTCGCGCTGGGGGGACTCCTCCTGTCGGTGATGATCTCGGTGGTCACGCTCACGTTCACGCGCCAGACCCTGCTCGAGCAGCGCGAGGACGCCGCCTTCGAGAGCTTCAACTTCAACGCCAGGACCGTGCAGGAGCAGCTCACCGAGGAGTCCGACGCGGCGGCGATCCGGGGCATCATCGAGTTGCTGTCCACATCCCGCGGCGAGTTCCCGCTCCTCCGCGTCGACGAGCTCTGGGACGGACGCAACACGACCCGCTTCAATCAGGACAAACTCCCCGTCGGTCTGACCGATGTGGTGAGCGCCAGCAACGCGGCGACGATCCGCACCGAGATCGACGGCGTGCCGGCCATCGTCAACGGCATCCGTCTCTCCAACAGCTCACGCAACGCCGACTACTACGAGGCCCTGCTGCTCGACGACGTCGAGGACACGCTCTCGTCGTTGAGCACCGTCATCTTCGCGGCCAGCGCGATCACCACGATGCTCGCCGCGGCGATCGGCGTCTGGGCGGCCCGGCGGGCCCTCTCCCCCGTCAGTGACGTGCGGCTTGCGGCCGAGTCGCTCGCCGCAGGCGAGCTCGACACCCGCCTCGACATGCCCGCCGACCACGACCTGGCCTCCCTCGCTGCGTCGTTCAACGGCATGGCCACGTCGCTCGAGGACCGGATCGAGCGCGACGCCCGCTTCGCGTCGGAGGTCAGCCACGAGCTGCGGTCGCCGTTGATGACGCTCAGCGCATCGATCGAGGTTCTCAACAACAATCGCGACGCGATGCCCGACCGCAGCCAGCAGGCATTGGCGCTGCTCAACGCCGACGTGAGCCGCTTCACTCAACTGGTCGAGGATCTGCTCGAGATCAGCCGATTCGACGTGGGCACGGCCTCACTGCAGAGCCAGCCGCTTCCCGTCGTCGAGTTCGTCCGCCAGGCCGTGAGCCACTCGACCCGGCCCGACTCGATGGTGACCGCCACCCCGGATGTGGAGGATCTGGTCCTCTCTGCGGACAAGCGCCGTCTCGGCCAGGTCATCGCCAACCTCATCGAGAACGCCGACCGCTACGGTGCCGGCGGTATCGAGATTCAGATCGCGCGGTGGGACGACACTGTGATCCTCGCCGTCGAGGACGAGGGTCCGGGTGTGCCCGAACCCGAACGGGCCGTGATCTTCGACCGATTCAGTCGCGGCTCGGCGGGAGGCCGTCGCGGCTACGACACCGGGAGCGGACTCGGCCTGTCGTTGGTCGCGGAACACATCGGGTTGCACGGGGGTACCGTCTGGACCGAAGACCGCCTCGACGGTCGCTCCGGCGCCCGCTTCGTGATCGCCCTCCCGGTGGGCGACGCCGAGATGGAGGACCTTGCGTGAAGTCGATGTCGCTCATGATCGCCCTCTGTCTCACCGCAGCGAGCTGTTCGCTGCCGACCGACGATCGCGCCCAGGTGATCGCCCAAGCGGAGCTGGCACCGTCGCTGCAACAAGCGACGACCACCACGTCGACCACCCTGCTCGAGGTCCGGACCGTCGAATTCGCCTACTACCTCCTGGCCAACCAGGCCGACTCCGAACAACGGGTCATCCAGCAGGTCCCGCCCGTGTCGATCGCCGACGGCTCGCTTTTCGAGGCGATCGACCCGATGGACGTCGACGGGTTCAAGGAGACGATCGGGGCCGACGACGCCCTCTTCAACGTGGTGCCCCAGTACGACATCGTCGGCGTCGACCTCGACGACGGCATCGCGACGGTGTCGCTGGTCACGCTCGTCGAAGCTCCCGACAACGCCCCCTTGCGCGACGTGGCCGCCCAGCTCGTGTGGACCCTCACCGGCGACGAGCGGGTCGACGGTGTGCTGTTCGTGATCGACGACGACCCGGTCGACATTCCGACCACCAACGAGAACATGCCCGAACGCCCGGTCACCATCGACGACTACCAGGCCTACAACGCCGAGGCCGACGACACCACGACCACCTCGACCTCGTCGACGACCACGACCACGACGGTGCCGCTGGACGACAACTAGCTGAAGAACGTCCGGTTGGCGTCGAGCAGGTCGGGGTGGGTGTACTTCAACTCGGCGATGCACTCCGCCAAGGGCGCCCGCACCACTTCACCGTTGCGCAGCGCCACCATCGTGCCGAAATCGCGGTCGTGGGCCGCGTCCATCGCCGCCACGCCGTACCAGGTCGACAGCACCCGATCGAACGACGTCGGCGTGCCCCCCCGCTGCACGTGGCCGAGCACGGTCACGCGGGTCTCGAAGCCGGTCCGCGCCTCGATCTCAGCCGCCACGACGTTGACGATGCCGCCCAGACGCTGATGGCCGTACTCGTCGACCGAGGGTTCGGGGACAACGATCGTCCCGGGAGCCGGCACCGCACCCTCGGCGACGACCACGATCGAGGCGAACCGGCCCCGCTCGTGACGACGAAGGAGGGACTCGCACACCGCCGCGATGTCGAACGGTTCCTCGGGCACCAGCGTCACCGTCGCCCCGCCGGCAATGCCCGCCCAGGTCGCGATGTGACCCACATGACGGCCCATGACCTCGACCACCATCACCCGGTTGTGCGACTCGGCGGTGGTGTGGAGCCGATCGATCGCGTCGGTGGCGATCTGCACGGCAGTGTCGAACCCGAATGTCATCTCGGTGCCACCGATGTCGTTGTCGATCGTCTTGGGCACGCCGACGACCGGCACGCCGTCCTCGACCATCAACCGGTTCGCGCACGACAAGGTGCCTTCGCCGCCGATCACGATCAGCCCCTCGACGCCGTTCTCGGCCATGGTGGCCTTGACGCGCTCGACCCCGTCGTCGCTCATGTAGGGCGTCGTCCTCGTCGTCCCGATGATCGTGCCGCCCTTCGGCAGCAACCCTCGACAGGCCTCGACATCCAGCGGCATCCAGCGGTTCTCGATCACTCCCTGGTAGCCGTCGAGGAAGCCGACGACCTCGTCGCCGTAGTCGCGTTCGGCCTTGCGGACCACGCCGCGGATCACCGCGTTGAGTCCGGGGCAGTCACCACCGCCGGTCAGTACTCCGACTCTCATTGCGTCTCCTCGGGGTCGGCACGGATCGTAGCGACCGCCGGGACGCAAGAGCCGGAGTATCGTCGCCCGCCATGGGAATCGTCATCGCCATCGACGCCGGCACCACGGGAGTGCGCTGCTTCGCCATCGACGAGCAGGGCACGCCGCTCGGCTTCACGTATCGGGAGTTCACCCAACACTTCCCCCAACCGGGGTGGGTCGAACACGACGCCGACGAGATCTGGGACGCCGTCGTCACCACACTGGCCGAACTGGTCGACACGCTCGACCAGCCGATCGCGGCCATCGGCATCACCGATCAGCGCGAGACGGTCGTCATGTGGGACAAGGCGACCGGCCGCCCCCGCCATCGCGCCATCGTCTGGCAGGACCGGCGCACGGCGGCCCGATGCGAGGAACTCGAAGCGGATGGCGCTCGTGACCTCGTACGGGCCACGACGGGCCTGGTGCTCGACCCCTACTTCTCCGGCACCAAGGTCGAATGGCTGCTGCAGCACGGCGGGGTCGAAGTCGACGACAACCTGTTGTTCGGCACCGTCGATTCCTGGCTCGTCTGGAAGCTCACCGGTGGCGTGCACGCCACCGACGCGTCCAACGCGAGCCGCACGATGCTCTACGACATCCGCACCAACGAGTGGTCCCCCGCCATGTGCGATCTCCTCCACGTGCCGATGGGCATCCTGCCGGAGATCCGGCCGTCGTCGGGTCGTTTCGGCCAGACCACCGCCGACATCCCCACCGGTGCGGGAATCCCCGTGAGCGGGATCGCGGGCGACCAGCAGGCGTCGCTGTTCGGTCAGGCGTGTTTCGCGCCCGGACAGGCCAAGAACACTTACGGAACCGGCTCCTTCGTGCTCATGAACGTCGGTACCGAGTGCCCGGCGCCGGTCGAGGGCCTGCTCACGACGGTTGCGTGGACCCTCGACGGCCCCGCCGGACTCGAGACCACCTACGCCTACGAAGGGGCGATCTTCGCCACCGGCGCGGCGATCCAATGGTTGCGCGACGGGCTCGGCATCATCGACGACGCCGCGGAGACCGGGCCGCTGGCCGCATCGGTCGACGACAGCGGCGGCGTCGTGTTCGTCCCCGCCCTCGCCGGACTCGGCGCGCCCCATTGGGACCCGCGGGCGCGCGGCACCATCCTCGGCCTCACCCGAGGCACCGGGCGAGCGGAGATCGTCCGGGCCACGGTCGAGGCGATCGCCTACCAGAGCCGCGACGTGGTCGATGCCATGGCCAACGCCGCCGGCACCGGGGTCACCGATCTGCGCGTCGACGGCGGCGCGTCCGTGATGGATCTGTTGCTCCAGTTCCAGGCCGACCAGCTCGGCGTGCCCGTGATCCGGGCATCGGTGCCGGAGACCACCGCCCTCGGCGCGGCATATCTCGCCGGCATCGCAGAGGGGGTGTGGAGCGGCACCGACGACGTGGCGGCCAACTGGTCCGCGGACCGTACCTTCACACCGGCAACGGACCGGACCCGGGCCGACGCCGACTACGCCCGCTGGGAGCGAGCCGTGGCCCGCTCACTCGACTGGGAACTCGACTGAACTAGCCCAGGCGGGTCAGGGCCCGGCCGAGGTTGCGCGTCGCCTGGTTGATGCGCTGCTCGTTCTCGATGAGAGCGAACCGCACATGACCCTCGCCACCGGGGCCGAACCCGACGCCGGGTGAGAGGGCGACGTTGGCTTCGCGCACGAGCATCGACGCGAACTCGACACTGCCCATGTCGCTGTACTGCTCGGGAATCGGCGCCCACGTGAACATCGTCCCGCGGGGCGGCTCGATGTCCCACCCGACCCGGGCGAGGCCGTCGATGAGCGTGTTGCGTCGGCTCTCGTAGACGGCGCGGGCCTCGTCGGGATACTCGGGGGCCTCGTTGAGGGTGACCGTCGCCGCGATCTGCACCGGTTGGAAGGTGCCGTAGTCGAGATAGCTCTTGAGCTTCTGGAGCGCAGCGACGATCTCGGCGTTGCCGACCATGTAAGCCACCCGCCAGCCGGCCATCGAATAGCTCTTGGTCATCGAGTAGAGCTCCACCGCCACGTCCTTGGCCCCTTCGACCTCGAGGATCGAGGGCGGCAGGTAGCCGTCGTAGCCGAGGTCGGCGTAGGCGAAGTCGTGAACCAGGATGACTTCCTTCTCGCGGGCGAAGTCGACGACCTTCTGCATGAAGTCGAGGTCGACACACATCGTGGTGGGGTTGTGGGGGAAGGAGAGGACGATCACCCGAGGGCGAGGCCACGAGTACTCGAACCGCTCCTGCAGGGTCTCGAGGAAGGTGTCCTGGTCGTTGGTGACCGGCATCTCACGCACGTTGGCGCCGGCGAACAGGGGCGCGAACAGATGGATCGGATACGACGGAGCGGGCACCAGCACCGAGTCGCCCGCCTGCAGCAGCACCCACATCAGATGACTGAAGCCCTCTTTCGCACCGATCGTGTTGATCACCTCGGTCTCTGGATCGAGGGTCACGCCGAACCGGCGCTCGTAGAGGCCGGCGACCGCTTCGCGGAGCTTCGGGATGCCGCGGCTCGAGGAGTAGCGATGGTTCCGGGAATTGCGGGCGGCCTCGACGAGCTTCTCGACCGCGATCTCGGGCGACGGGAGATCGGGGTTGCCGAAGCCGAGGTCGATGACGTCCTCGCCTGCTCGACGCGCCTCGATCTTCAGCGAGTCGATGATGGTGAAGACGTAGGGCGGCAGCCCGTTGATTCGACGGAAATCCATCGAGCCAGGCTAGCCAGGCGAACCCGCCGCTAGACGAGAGTTCCGGCCTCGATCGTGTCGGCGCATTCGGCCCCTGCATCGGCGACCCACGCGTCCATGCCCTCGCCCTCGCCGATCACGAGGACCTGGACGTCGTCGGGAAACAGCGCGAGCCGATCGAGGGTGGAGGCGTCGGCTTCGCCCATGACCACCACGACCGGGATCGGTCCGGCGACACCCCGAGGCACGCGGGCGGCGAGCGCCGCGGCCGCGTCGGCACCGGCCCGGCCGTCGTTGCGGCGTTCGGCGAGTTCGACGAGCAACTGGGCGCTCTCGCGCTGCACCAGACGGTCGTCGTGTTCTTCCGCGAGATTGAGTTCGGTCGCCGCGAGCACGTGGAGCTTGAGTCGGGCGTCGACCACCTTGGCGAGCGCCTGGCGGGTGTGCGCGACGGCCTCCTCGGCCTCGCGGACCACGGCCCGTTCCTCGTCGAGTCGATCCACGCGGGACCCGTCTCCGAGCTCCTCGAGGGCCTCGAGCTCTTCATTCGCCCGTTCGCGGTCTCGCAGCAGTCGGACCGCGAGGTCGTCGGCCGCTGTGAGCACCTGGATCCACGAGTCGCCGAGCGCCACGACCGCGGCGTCGCTGGTCAACGACTCGTGGCCGCCGGCACCGGCGGCTGCGAGGGCATCGCGGAGATGGGCGAGCCCGGCTTCGCGTGCCACCCCGACGGTGGACGCGTCGACCGTCAGCGTCTGGAGCGCCGTCATGATCGCATCGTCGTCATCGTCGTCGGCGTCGGTCTGGGGATCGCGGCCGATCAGCTCGATCGCGTGCTCCTGCGCTCGGTCGATGGCGGCGAGCACCTCCTGGAGTTCGGTGTCTCGTTCGATCCGCGCCATGACCATCGCGAGTTCGAGTTCCGCGACCTCGAGAGCGACCTGGGCGCGTTCATACTCCTCGAGCACCTCCGGCGGCACGGCAGCCACGCCGTTGCCCATCCGATAGGCCGCCCACGTCGGGTAGCCGAACGGATCCAGCGCGTCGTGGAGCGCGGCCAATGCCTCTTCGAACGCCGCCTTGCCGGCACCACGGCGCACGCCGCGGCCGGCCTTCTGCTCGGCCTGGATCATGGCCTCGTGGAGCTGACCGAGACGGTCCGACTCATCCTGCGAGATCTTGCGCGGCGCGGCGGCGTCCTCGGCCCGGCGGGCCTCGGCGTGCGCGGCGTCGAGCCGGGCGGCAACCGCTTCGGTGCCACCGCCGCCCGCTTCAACGCGGGATTCGAGACCGCGCAGGCGCTGATGCAGTGACGACCACGCCTGGGCGAGCGCCATCGCCTCGGGGTTCGGGACTGCGCCGGACACGATCGCGGCGCGGGCGGTCGCCGTTGCGGCGGCCAGAGCGGGGCGGTCGCCGGAAGGAAGTCCGTCGAGCAACTGATCGAGTTCGGCGATGTGGGCGCGGAGGTCGTCGATGCGTGCCGTCACGTCGCCCATGCCGGTCCACGGATCAGGACGATCGGCGAGACGGGCCGCTCGTCCGAGCGCGCCGTCGGCCTGATCGAGGGCGTCGAACGCCGCGGCGTCGACCTGGGCGAGGGCCGAGGTCAGCTCGGCGCTCATCGTCGACCGCACGGAGCTGCTGGCCTCGAGCTCTTCGGCCAGTCCGGCGATACGTTCGTCGAGATCACGGAGGCGGGCCCGCGCCGATTCGAGACTGCCGACGTCCGGCTGCTCCTCGTCGTCGAGGCTGGCGACGACCACCTCGGGAAGACTCGCGGCGTCGATGATCAGCGCCGCGTCGGCCGTCTCGCCGAAGCGTTCGAGGGCGACTGCGAGATCGAGTTCTTCGCCGTCGATCTCCACCCTGCCGCCCCAATCGGGCTGCTCCCCCAGCGCGACCTCGTGGGCCATGCCGACCACGGAGACGCGAGCCGCCGGATCGAGGCCCTTGAGCCACGTGATTCTGGGGTGGAGACGAAGCGGTGCCCCGTCGGGGGACGGCCGCAGTTCAACGAAGCGCATCGTTGGATCTATCGGCACGCTCCGTGGGCGATCAAGCCCCCGAGGTCAGCTTTCGCGGGAGGATTCGTCGGCCTCGTCGGGGGCGTTGAAACCGCTGACGAACGCATCGACGATCGACCGGCCACCTTCGACGGCCGACGCGAACGCTCCCGGGTCGGCCACGACCCGCTCCGTCGCCTCGATCAGCTGCTTCAGCGAGGCGATGACCGCGCCCGCAGCCTCTCTGACCTCGTCGAAGGTCGCGTCGGCGCCGGCCTCGGTCTGGTCGGGCCCGGTCGAGTCCGACGGCGGCTCGGCGGGCGCAGTCACCCGGCCCGGGACTCCACGTATCGGGTGAAGTCCTCGAGCGCCGTGCGCACGATCCGCGCCTCGGCTCGGCGCTTCACGAAACCCGGCAGCGGCACGGACAGGTCGACGGCGAGGTGGTAGACGACCTCGCACGATCCGGGATCGGACGCGACAGGCAGAAACTCGTATTCGCCGTCGAGGCGTCGGGTCACGTCGCCCCGTTGGAGGCGCCACGCGAGGCGGCGCGGGTTCGATCCGTAGAAGTAGCGCAGGGTGTAGGTCGTGCTCCGCCCCATCGCCGCGGCCCGGAACTCGACATCGACAGCACGGCCGTCGTCGTCGCGGGAGAGGATTCTCGCCATCTTCACGTCGGTCGCCCACTCCGGATAGCGCTCGAAGTCGACCGCCGCCTCGTAGCAGGCGTCCGGGGTGGCCATCACCGTGGTCTGTTCGGTTGTCTGATCGACCATTCGGGACCTCCCAGTCGGTACGCGTTGAGACCCTACCGGGCCGTGTCGTCGCGGGGTGCGAACTCGCCGTGGCGGGCGCACCACAGGCCCGCGAGGCCCAGGCCCCACACGGGCACGAGGATGCCGAACGCCACGCTGGTGAAGACGCGGATCGATGCCGTGGTGAACGCCACGACGAGTTGCACGGCCAGCGACGCCATGAGGTGACGGCGCACCGAGGTGGGCGCCGAACCGGCGCCGAAGTAGAGACCTCCCATGCCGATCATCACCTCGCGGCTCCGCTGGACGGCGATGAGGAAGGCCCAGAACATGGCGATGCTGCCCCCGGCGAAGAGCACGAGCGATACCACCACGTTGGGCAGCCCGAGCGATTCGGGGTCGATCGTGGCCATCGTGGCAACCACGGCGAACACCACCGTGCCGGCCCACGAGGCCTTGATGATCCCGTCGCCGATCCCGGTCATGTCGCGACCATCCGGTCGAGCGCGACCCGCAGCCGTTCGGCCAACACGTCGTAGCTGAACTCGGTCTCGGCCCTGATTCGGCTCGCCTCCGACATCGCGGCTCGCCGGTCTTCGTCGTCGAGCAGATCGGCGATCGCCGACGCAACGGCCGCCTCGTCGGTGGGGTCGTCGACGACCAACCCGGTCTCGTCGTGGGCGACCGCCTCGTGAGCACCGCCGCTGCGACCGGCGACCTGGGGCACGCCGGCGGCGGCGGCCTCGACGAAGACGATGCCGAAACCCTCCTGTTCGAGGCCGCCCCAGCGGGTCCGGCACAGCATGGCGAACACGTCGCCGCAGGCGTAGAGGGACGGCATGTCGGCATCGGGCAAGCGGCCCAGGAGGGTCACCGGGGCGCCCAGTTCGTCGATCATGCGCTGGAGCCGTGCCTGGTCGCGGCCCCCGCCGGAGATCGCCACGTGGACATCGGGGTGACGATCTCGCACGCGCAACGACGCCTTGATGAGCACGTCCATCCCCTTGCGGGGAACGAGGCGGCTGGCGGAGGTCACGAGTGGGCCCTCGACCGGCAGACCGAAGTGGACGCGGGCCGAGCGCTTCGCGACGCCGTCGAGCGGCACGATCCGTTCGGTGTCGACGCCGGGCGGCACCACCGTGGTGGGCAGCGACCGGCCCAGCGAGCGTTCACCCTCGGCCGCCGGATACCCGCCGGCCGCGATCACTCCGACGGCGTCGTTCAACACCCGGTTGAGCAGCGTGTGGGTCACCGGCAGCCGGCCGGGGATGGTGACCTCGGCGCCGTGGAGCACGACTCCGTAGGGCCGCTTGAGATGGGGGCCGATCAATCCGGCCGGGACGGCAGGATCGAGGATCACGAGCTCGGCGCCGTACTCGTCGGCCATCGCGTTGACGCGACGGATCAGCACGGGTTGCGGGAGCAGCCACGGCTCGCGGCTGCGGATGACCGTGAAGTCCTGCGCGGCATCGAATTCGGCCGTGCCCTCGTAGGGCGTGGTGTGGACGATCACGTCGTCGGGCGGCAGCCGTCGCCAGAGCTCCCAGAGGTAGCTCTGGATTCCGCCGACCTTGGGCGGAAAGTCGTTGGTGACGAGGAGGTGACGCACCACAGCGGCGGACCCTACGCCGTCGCCGGGCCCGACGGAACGTCGGCGAGGGGGACATGCGCACGGGCGAGTTCGGCCCGCACATCGGCAGCGGGGTCGTCGTGGACGAGGCCGGCGAGAGCATCGAGCCCCAGCCGGCGGGCTGCCCACACGGCGTGGGCCCGCACCACGGCTCGGTCGTCGTGCAGGGCGCTGCGCACGGCGGCCTCGACCCGCGGATCGCGCCCGTCGCCGATGTTGCCGAGCACGACGAGCAGGTTGCGGCGCAGGTAGGCGGGGTCGCGGTCGGGGATGTACCACCGCCCGAGTCTCGCCATGAGCGCCTCGTCGGTCAGCGACAGCACTTCGAGGATCGGCACCCAGGCACCATCGTCGCCGGCGCCTGACGGTCGACGTCGTCGGATCTGGTTGGGAGGGCAGACGTCCTGGCAGTCGTCGCAGCCGTAGAGCCGATCGCCGAGCGCCACCCGATAGTCGATCGGGAACATGCCGTCGGTCTGGAGCAACCACGCCAGACAGCGGGCACCATCGATCACCCCGGGCTCGATGATCGCCCCGGTCGGACAACCGTCGAGGCATTGGGTGCAGGTACGGCAGCCGTCGGCGACCGGCGCGGCAACGGGCATCACGAGGGGCGCGTCGGTCAGCACCGAGCCGAGCACCACCAAGCTCCCGACGCCGGGTACCAGGACATTGCTGCTCTTCCCCCACCACCCGATCCCGGCCCGGGCGGCGGCCGCCCGATCGACGAGATGGTTCTGGTCGGCGAGCACGATCGCCCGGTGGCCGGCGGCCCGCAGCGGCGCGGCCATGGCGTCGAGCGCCTCACGCAACACGGCGTAGTGGTCTTCCCACGAGTAGGCCGCCACTCGCCCCGCCGGTTCGCCGAGCGGCCGTTGCGGGGCCAGCCGTTGGTAGTCGTAGGCCCCGACGATCAGGGTCGTGGCGCCGGGCAGCGTCCGCTGCGGGTCGGTCGAACGAGCCGGGTTGCGGTAGGTGAACTGCATGCCGGCGTCGAGGCCGCGGGCCTTGCGGGTGACGAGATCGTCGAGGGTGTCGGGGAACGGGTCGGCCGAAGTGGCCCCGACCGCGCACAGACCGGCGGCGAGGCCGAGTGATTCGAGGTCGGCGAACGTGACAGCCACCACGTCATCGTGGCACGGAGTGACGACACTGCGGCCCGCCGGCCGAACCGGCGCCGATCAGGCCACGCCGGGACGGGGGGCGAAGCGGCTTGCCGGCACGAGCCCCGCGTCGGCCAGCAACTCCACAGCGCGCTTCTCCTCGGCGTCGAGTACCACCGGGGTGCCCACCTCATGCCCGACCAGATAGCTCACGACACAGTCGTCGCACGCATCGGTGTCGCGCACCTCGCACACCGCACAGTCGATGGTGAGCGCAGGTTCTTCGACCTGGTGATCGAGAAGCGACGAGACCAGGCGGAGGTGGGAAGTGTGTGCCATGTGCCGCACCATACGAAGGGGGTGTGACACCGCTAGATTCCTCGCCGTGCCGGTCTCGTCCGAGGGGAGTGTTTCCCGCCGCAGCGCCCTCAAGCTGGGCTCGGGCGGCGCGTTGGCGCTCGTGATCGGTCTCGGCGCCGGTTGGCTCGACCGCCGCGGCGACGACCCGACGGCGGCCGGCCCCGACGAGATCCTCTCGGGCTCGACGTCGTCGACCACCTCCAGCACCACGACGACCACCACCGCCCCGGTGGTCATCGACGACATCGGCGAGGTCGACACCGCGATCATCACGCTGGGCCGTCGGGTGATCGAGGTGACCGGCGAGGACGACGCCGGCGCGCTGCTCGCAACCCTGCCCGACGGCACCGGCGACCCGCTCGAGCGAGCCCGGACCAGGGTCCGTGACGACTTCCGGGCCGGCGACACGATCGTGGTCGACGGTTGGGTGCTCGCCGCATCCGAGGCCCGGGCCGCGGCGGTCCTCGCCCTGCTCTGCGACGACGGATGCTGACCGACGCCCGCACCCTCCCGTCGGGCACCCGACGCCAGGCCGACGTCTGCATCATCGGCGCCGGCGCCGCCGGCATCACCATCGCCATGGAGCTGCGGGGCTCCGGTCTCGAGGTGATCCTCCTCGAATCGGGCGGACGCGAGGAGACACCCGAACACCAGGACCTCCTCGCCGGCGACAGCATCGGCCGTCCGAGCACCACGCTCGACAGCCCCGTCCGCCTCGACCAGATGCGGCTCCGCTACTTCGGCGGCACCACCAACCACTGGGCCGGGTTCTGCCGCCCCCTCTCCCCCGTCGACTTCGAGGTCCGGGATCATCTCGCCGTGTCGGGTTGGCCCTTCGGTCCGGAGGAGCTCGAACCGTTCATGAACCGGGCGGCCGAGTGGGTCCGGATCACCGACGCCGACTTCTCGCTCGATCGCTGGGAATCGAAGCTCGGCCTGTCCTCGCTGCCGATCGACTCGGATCGCATCGAGAACTTCGTCTACCAGCTGACCTTCCCCACCAAGTTCGGCGAGCTCTACGGCGCCGAGCTCGAGGCCGCCGCCGATGTCGAGGTCCTGCTCCACGCGAACGCCGTGAACCTCGCGACCACCGACGGCCGACGCGTCGAACGGGTCGATGTCCGCACCCTCGACGGCGGGCAGATCGAGGTCGTCGCCGACTCCTTCGTGCTCGCCACCGGCGGCATCGAGAACGCTCGCCTCCTCCTGGCATCCACCGATGCCGACCCGGCCGGTCTCGGCAACGGCAACGACCTCGTCGGGCGCTACTTCACCGAACACCTGCAGGTCTACGCCGGGTTCGCCATCCTCGAGGACCATCCCGCGCTGCCGGGCTACCAGGGCGCGGAGGTCACCATCGAGACCGGCCGCCACGCCGGGGACCGCCACGGCGCCAAGTTCGCCCTCGGCCTCACCGACGACCATGTCCGCGATGCGCGGACGACCGGGCTCGAGATCCAGATGCTGACCAGCAGCTACCCGGCCGGCGTGCCACTGCACCGCGACGGTGTCACGACCAACGACATCGGCGCGCTTCTCGAGGGGCAGGGCGAGATCCCGGGCGCCACCGCCTACCTCCAGGCGTTGGCCGAGCAGGAGCTCGACCCCGAGAGCCGCGTGTTGCTCGGCACCGACACCGACGCGCTCGGCATGCGCCGTGTCCAACTCGACTGGCGCTACAGCCAGGCCGACAGGCGTCGTGCCCTCGACGGCTACCGCATCGCCGCCGAGGCGATCGGCGCCAGCGATCTCGGGCGGGTCCAGCTCGTCCCCAACGGCATCCATGCCGACGCCATCGACAATCTGGTCATGGGCGAGTTCGTGTCGATCTACAGCTCGTCCCCGGCCGAGATCGACGAGGAGAACTTCCCGGTCGGCATGGGGTTCCACCACATGTGCACCACTCGGATGGCCACCGATCCGGCCGACGGCGTGGTCGACGCCGACTGTCGGATGCACGAGGTCGACAACCTGTGGGTCGGGGGCAGCAGCGTGTTCGCCACCGGCGGCGTCGCCACGCCGACCTACACCCTCGTCGCCCTCGCCGTCCGCCTCGCCGATCACCTGAAGTCGGTGCTGCTCTAGACCGGGTCTCGCGGGACGCTTGACGGCGAACAGGAGTTCGTCCATCCTGGACCGATGCCCGAACGCACGTTCGTCGACCCACAACGCAGCTTCGACGACCTCGGTACCGCCCTCCACGACGTCACCTTCGTGGTCATCGACCTCGAGACCACGGGCGGGTCGGCCGCCGACTGCGCCATCACCGAGGTGGGCGCGGTGAAGCTCAAGGGCGGCGAGTGCCTGGGCACCTACCAGACCCTCGTCGATCCGGGTTGCGCGATCCCTCCCGAGATCACCGTGATCACCGGCATCACCCAGGCCATGGTGATGCGGGCCCCCCGCATGGAAGCGGTCATGCCGTCGCTGCTCGAGTTCATCGGCGACGGCGTGATCGTCGGTCACAACATCCGGTTCGACATCGGGTTCCTCAACGCGGCCCTCGCCCAGCAGGGCCGGCCCCGACTCCCTCACCGTTCGATCGACACGCTGGCCCTCGCCCGGCGCCTCCTGCGCGACGAGGTGCCCAACTGCAAGCTCGGCACCCTCGCCGACCGCCTCCGACTGCCCCACACCCCCAGCCACCGGGCCCTCGACGACGCCCTCGCCACCGGCGACCTGCTGCACCTCCTGCTCGAGCGAGCCGGGTCGCTGGGGGTCACCGGGCTCGACGATCTCCTGATCCTCCCCAAGATGGCGGGGAGTGCGCAGGCCAAGAAGCTGCCCCTCACCGACGGGCTGCCCCGCGAGCCGGGCGTCTACCTCTTCGTCGATGGTCGGGGGGAAGTCCTCTATGTCGGCAAGGCCGCCAATCTGCGGTCGCGGGTGCGGAGCTACTTCTCGACCGACGAACGAAGAAAGATCGGCCAGCTCCTGCGCGAGACCACACGCATCGACCACCACGTGTGCCGCAACGGGCTCGAGGCGGCGGTGCTCGAACTGCGGTTGATCCATCGCCATCTCCCCCGCTTCAATCGCCAGGGCACCCGGTCGAGCAAGTACCCATACGTGAAGCTCACCCTCGACGAACGCTTTCCGAGGCTCTCCGTGGTACGCACCGTGAAGGACGACGGCGCCCTCTATCTCGGGCCGATCTCGTCGACGAAGCGGGCCAAGCGAATCATTGAAGCCATCGAGTCGGCCGTGCCGATCCGACGCTGCACGGCCCGTTCCACCAACCGTCTCGAACGACCCACGTGCGCGCCCGCCCAGATCGGCGTGGCGGCCTGCCCTTGCTCGGGGGCGACCTCTCCGGCCGATTACGCGGCCATGATCGACGATCTGGTCGACACCCTCACCCGCGATCCCGCCCGTCTCCTCCAGCCGCTGGAGGAACGCATCGAGATGTTGGCCGCCTCCGAACGCTACGAGGAAGCCGCCGATGTCCGCGACCGGGCCGAGTCGCTGGCCGGCGCGCTCCGTCGCACCCGCCGCTTCGACCTGCTCCGCCGCGCCGGTCGAGTCCGCGTCTCGATCGGCTCGGCGTGGGCCGAGCTCGACCGCGGTCTGCTCGTGGCCTGTGGCGCCGACGGCGAGACCGGGTCGCTCTGGGACGAGGGACTCGCCGTCGAGGCGCCCACTCGGATTCCCGACGGCGCCACCCGTCTCCCGGTCCCCCACCGCGACGAAGCCGACGAGCTGCTGACGATCGCGTCCTGGCTCGAACGCAACGCAGCCAAGGTCACGCTCGACGAGGTCAGTGGTGTGTTCGTCGAGCCACTCCCCCGCATCCCCACCTACGCGCCACAGGGCAAGAGCCCGGCCCGCCGCACGACCGGGCGCACGGGCGTCGGTGAACGCCTTCCGGGAGGGAGCCGACGGATCCGGATGCCCCGCTAGTCAGCCAGCGAGCGCCTCGACCTTGGCCGCCGCCCGTCCGTCGTCGATCGCCGCGGCCGCTGACTCGATGCCCGCCTCCAGTTCGTCGACGATTCCCGCGGCCACGAGCCCGGCCGCCGCGTTCAGGACGACGATGTCTCGCTTCGGGCCCGGCTCACCGGCGAAGATGCGCCGCGCGATGTCGGCATTGGCGGCCGCGTCGCCGCCGGCGAGATCCTCGGGGGTCGCCGGTGCCAGACCGAGCGCCGCGGCGTCGACTGCGATCTCGGTGATCTCTCCACCCTCGAGCGACAGCATCTTCGACGGCCCGGTGGTGGTCAGCTCGTCGAGCCCTCCGTCGCCGTGGACGACGAGCGACCGAACCGACCCGGTGGCCTGGAGCACCCGGATCATCCGATCGGCGATGGACCAGTCGGCCGCACCGATCACCTGGCGGCTCAGCCTCCCGGGGTGGCTGAGCGGACCGAGGATGTTGAAGACCGTCGGGATGCCGAGTTCGGCCCGCACGGGCCCCACATGACGCATGGCGGGATGGAAGGTGCGGGCGAACGCGAAGCCGACGCCGTGGTCGCGCACCTGGGCCTCGAGCGCGTCGGGCGAGACGTCGACGTCGATCCCCAACTGTTCGAGCAGGTCGAAGCTGCCGGAGGTGGATGATGCCTTGCGGTTGCCGTGCTTGCACACCGTGGCCCCGGCCCCGGCGGCCACGAACGACGCCATGGTCGACACGTTGAGGGCGTGGACCCGCCGGCTCGGGGCGCCACCCACCCCGACGATGTCGATCGTGTCATCGGGCACCGTCAGCGGGGTCGCCGCATCGATCATGGCGCCCTGGAGACCGGTCAATTCGGCGACCGTCTCGCCCTTGATCCGCAGTCCGACGATGAACGCGGCGATCTGGGCGTCGGTGGCCTCACCGGCCAGGATCGTGGCCAGCACGGCCCGGGTGGAGTCGGCGTCGAGGTCGTTGCCGTCGGCCAGGGTGCCGAGCACTCCCGGCCATCCGCCGTGCGCGTCGAGGGTCGTCATTCGGAGGACCGTAGCGCGCCGGTAGCATCGCCTCGTGCTCGATTCGCTCAACCGATCGGTCGTGATGGCCGGCGCCATGATGACGCTGCTCATCGCCGTCCCCGCCGCTCTCGTCACCGCGTGGCTCTCCGACGACGGAGCCACCGACGAATCCAACTGGACCCTGCTCGCCCTACTGGCCATCGTGATCGCCTATCTCCTCGGCGGCGCCCTCGCCGGTCGGGCCGTGCCCACCGCGCCCTTCATCAACGGCGCCGCGGCCACGCTGCTGGCGTTCGTGATCGTGCAGGGCGTGGCGATCGTGCTCCGGCTGAGCCGGGGCGACGACATCAACCTCGTCGCGCTGCTGTTCAACGGCATGCTCGCCGCCTCGTTCGGCACGTTCGGCGCCTGGTTCGGCGCACGCTGGGCCGCTCGGCATCCCCACCCCCTAGCCTGAGAGCGGTGGCGGGGAGCCGACTGGATGGCCGCGACCCACTTCGGTGGGTCGAGGAAAGTCGGGGCTCCGCAGGGAAGGGTGCTGGCTTGCGCCAGTCGAGGTGACTCGCAGGAAAGTGCCACAGAAAACAGACCGCCGATCGGTTTCGCCACCGTTCGGTAAGGGTGAAACGGTGCGGTAAGAGCGCACCAGCATCCCGGGCGACCGGGATGGCTAGGCAAACCCCACCCGGAGCAAGGTCATACAGGGAGAGGGCGTCCCGTCCGCAGACACTCCCGGGTAGACCGCATAGATGGATGGTCATCCACGGAGACACCGGCTTCCACCCGGCGTCTCCCGGACAGAACCCCGCTTACAGGTCGACTCCCCGCCACCACCCAATAAACATATGGACTATTGAGCCTTGAGGGCGAGTGATGTGCACTAGATGTGCAACAAGATCCTCCAAGGTTCCACGTTCGGGAACGCTAAGAAACCCCCAGCAGACCTACACCGAAACCAACACTCCCCAGTGAAATCCATCGGCCACGGCGAGACATACTGGCGTGTTCGTTGCCTCGAAAGGCTCGAGCTCGATCGGCGGTTGTTATTTGCGGGGCGACATGGTGGACGGAGCTTGGTCTACGGTCGTGGCACAAACTGAGTAGGAGGAACAATGGAATCATCTGAACTGCGAGCCTGGGTTGACCATCGGGCAACAATGCTGTGGGTCAGCATGAAGTGCCTGACCTTGATGGTCGTGGGAGTAGCTGTCGCGCTATCACTCGATGGGTTGGGGGACGACAGCAAGCTTGCGCTCTCGATCGCCGTGGGTGCTGTCGGTTTCTTCCTTTGGTTCTGCTCATTCGGTGCCGTCATGGATATCGCTGCAATGCGTTCTGACATGGATGAATCTATGCGCAACACAGCGTTTGGTTCGCAGTTCAGCAAGGCACCGTTCCCTGCGTACATAGCGTTGACGACCATCGTCATGTTGGGTGCTCCAGTGATGCTGATCTGGATGCTGAACAGCTAGGCCTCGCCACCGCTGCGTGCATCTACGCCACCGTCGCCCGCAAAAACGCTGGCAGCGACTGAACCCTCAGACCAACATCACCGACAGACCGTAAGCATGTCGATGTATGGCGGGGTCGCTCGGCACATCACCCGGTGACGGCCGACGTTCCTCGCTTCGATGAAGCCGGCCGACTCAGAACCGGCGAAGCTCAGCCTCGAGCTCTGACAGCAGATCGTCGGTGTGGCTGCTCAGATGCTCAACGGTGCGCAGCATCGCCCGTGCTAGCGCCGGCACCTGACGCACATCTGTCCCGGTCTGTTGGGTCGGCTGATCGGAACCATCGGCGTCGGCGCTGCGGGAAGCCATCTGCGCGCGAGACCGCGTCTGCGACCACCCGGGCTGCGAGATCCCGGCCCGCGAGTGCGAGATCGACCATGTGACCCCGTGGAGTGCGCACGGCGAGACCAGCCATCGCAACGGCCGAGCCCGCTGCACCTTCCACCACCGACGTCACAAACACGGGCCCAGCGGGTGACGCCGGGCGCGGCGATCGTGCCCCAACTACGCTCGGTGCGAATCGACGAGGGATTGGCAGATGAACGATCCATCCGAGGCCGTGCCCACCGACGGCAGTGACCGACATGGTCCCGACCCGCTCCCCGTCGAGGCCCTCCGGTGGCTCGAACACGTCGCCGTGCTCGAGCTGTTCTCAGGCCGGCTCCCGCGTCGAACAGGTCAGGTCGCCACCGCGTTGGTGTTCCTCGACCGCGACCTGCCCATGAGTTCGCGGGCGATCGCGAAGTTCGCGAGGACCGGCCACGAAACCGTGCGCAGGGCCGCCGATGCGCTCGAGGCGGAACGCCTGATCGACCGCCACCGACGGCCGCTCTACCACGCCCGGGCGACGCTCCCGGCCTGAGTCAGTCGTCGGCCGTCTCAGTCATCGGCCGCGTCAGTCATCCGCCGTCTCAGTCATCGACATTGGGCCGCCGTCGCTGGCGCTTCACATCGCCGCGCTGGCGCTTCGTGTCGAGCCGGCGCCGCTGACTGCCCCGGGTCGGCTTGGTCGCACGACGGGGACGCTCGACGCGGGCGGCGCGGTCGATCCGCTCCTGGATCCGTTCGAGCGCCAGCTGCTTGTTGCGGAACTGGGACCGCTCGTCGTCGACGGTGACCCGGACGACCTCGCCCAGCTTGGCCCCCACCCGCTCCTTGAGGAAGTCGGGCATCGAGCGCGACTCGGCGATGCGAAAGACGGCTTCCACCTTGGTGTTCGACCGGTTGGCGTGTTGGCCACCGGGGCCACCCGACGCCATGTAGCGAAAGGCCACCTCGTCCTCCGGCACCACCCAACGCGACGACATGGAGACCACTCTGGCAGGTGGGCGGGCGGGTCACACCCGGATGCGCCGCGGCCGGCCTAGACGGCAGCCAGGTGATGTGTCTCGTTGAAGCTGTGCAGCGACGGCAGGCCGCTGCGTGCGCCGATCCGCGAGATCGACGCCTGCTGCACGAAGCATCGCCACTGCGACTCGATTCCCGCGCCGATCGCCCAGGCCACCGCGGCCTTGATGGGCGACACATGACTCACCACCACGATGTCGCTCGTGGCCGCGGCCTCGAGCAGCTCGTCGAGCGCCGGCCACACCCGGGCCGCGAGATCGTCGAGGCTCTCCCCCGCCGCGGGATGCCACGCCGTGTCAGCCCTCCACGCCGCCCAGGTGGCGGCCGGCACCTCGGCCACCGGCGTGCCCTCGAGTTCGCCATAGTCGAGCTCGATGAACCGCTCGTCGATCTCGACCGGCCGGCCGATGGCCGCTGCGGTCTCCTGACAGCGGCGGAGAGGACTCGAGATCACCCGATCGGCGCCGGCCAAGGCTTCACCGATGGCCCTGGCCTGCTCGAGTCCGGTCTCGTCGAGTCCGGGGTCGCGGCGGCCGAGCAGCTCGCCGGAGGCGTTGGCGAGGGTCCGGCCGTGACGGGCGATGATCAGCATCAGTCGAGCCTGGGCAATCGGCCGGTGCGTCGCAACTCGTCGCGGTGCTCCGGTCGGGTCAGGTCGAAGCGTCGCACCAGCCAGACGAGCCCGGCAACACCCGCGAGCTCGAGCAGGACCAGCACGACCGGGGCCCGATCGAACTCCGGCAGCGGCCGTTCGGCGATGCCGTCGAGGCCGCCGACCGGCCACCAGAACAGATCACGGCGGGTCCACGTGCCGGCCGCGACGAGGAAGACGAACGTCCCGATCGGGATGCCCAGCAGCCGCCGGCGCACGATCCGCCGCCCGACCGTCACCGCCATCACCAACGCCATCAGCGCCACCGAGCCGAGGAGCGTGTGCAGGAACAGGGGCCGCCCGGTCAGCGCCTCCGCGAGCGGAAGGACGCCACCGAGCGCGACGAAACGGTAGTCGATCGCCGGGCTGTCGAAGACGAACAGCACGGCCAGCACTGCAGCGGCAACGAAGAAGAAGAACATGGGCGACGCCGACGCGGTCGACTACGTGATGACGATCCGACCGCACTCGGAACAGTTGAGCACCGCACCCGACTCGGCGTGCTTCATGCGGTCGAGCTCCACCGCCGGCATCGTCGATGGGCAGCCCACACAGTTGCCGCCGTCGAACCGCACGACGGTCGACGAGCCGAGCCCCGGGCGAAGGCGTTCGTATTCGGCGAGGTCGGCGTCGCCCACCTCGGCCCTCGCTTCCTCGCGGGCAGCGGTCACATCGGTCAACAG
>Ga0213866_10000024_pt1 | contig 141061 bp, 156 predicted proteins | sample PICome_11_FD_160079 | JGI IMG/M metagenome (GOLD analysis project Ga0213866, IMG submission 160079) | Coastal seawater microbial communities near Pivers Island, North Carolina, United States - PICO284 | ecosystem: Environmental > Aquatic > Marine > Coastal | place: USA: North Carolina... | reverse complement strand
TCTTCGAGAGTAAGTAGTTTCATAATTTAGATAGAACTTCTTTGTAAATGTTTTCGGCGATTGCCTTCATCATGAGGGGAGGTACCATTCTACCAACTCTTTCAGTTTGTTGTGAGTGAGAGCCAGTAAGAATGAAGTCGTCAGGGAGAGATTGAATGCGCTTAAGTTCTGGAACAGAAAGAACTCTGTCTTCCTTCCAGTGTATCAGACCACCACTTGCTGTCAAGGTCGGAGAGGGTTTATAGAATGATGCCCTCTTCGTATTGAAACAATGACCTTTCTCGTGGTAGTCCATGCCAGATAGAATCTTTTTAGGATCCTTTGGCATCTTACTCACAACTTTTTTGTAGATACCACTCTTTGTCATATGATCGACAAGACCCTGAATGTACTCAGGATCTTGTTCAACTCCATCAATAATATCACCGATGGTTGTATCTTTAGATGACGTGGGAGGGAAGAGTGAAGATACTGTAAGTACATTCAAACCAATCTTATCTGCGATGTCTTGACGAACCGCGATAAAGATGAGTCGTTCTCTTGCCTGACCTACACCGTAGTGAGATGACTTCATCACTTTTGATGTGACGAGATAACCAAGATCCTCAAAGGCATTGGTAATCTTTGCATAATAAGTCTTTGCCTCACCAATTGTCAATCCTTTGACGTTCTCAGCAACAATAACTTTTGGTTGAATACCTTCGGCAACACGAATAAATTCAAAGAACAAATCTTCGATGTTTTCTACTTTCTTACCATCAGAATAGTTCTTTGTCTTACCCCATCCATCAGAGTGTTTAGATCCCTCACCACGACACATAGATCCTGCAACAGAGAATGCAGAACATGGTGGTGATCCATCAAGAATATCAAGTTCTCCTGGTTTCAATCCTGTGATCTTAAGAAAGTCACCACCCGTTAGTTGTTTGATGTCATCAGGGACAATCGGTGTTGATGGATAGTTTGCAGCATATGTCTTTCTAGCTTCTTCCACGAACTCATTGATACACAAAATCTTCGCACCTGCGAGTCGATATCCTGTAGAGGATCCTCCACCACCAGCAAAGGTAGAGATCACGGTGAACTTTGATTGAGCCTCACCGTCATAAACGTCTTGTAATTTATATGGCAGTTTCATAATGGAAGTGTTCCTTGTCCAGATGATGCGTAGTCAGAGGCGAGATCCATGACCCTCTTCCTACCACGATTATTTAGCATCTTATCATCTAAGAGTGTTTCAAACAAGTGATCAATATTTGAACCAAGTTGCAGATTGATATGATCCTTTACCGCTTTGATACGACCAAACTCATCAGCAAATGCATCTCTTACAATCTGTTTTTGTTTTGGCTTGTTTAGTTCGAACCAATCATATTGAAAGAAGAAACTTTTTACATCGTCATGGTAGATATATGGGTGGATGAGTTTGATATCCCTTTCATTACACAGTTGTTCAATCTGTCGAAATCCTGTCACATTATGTGGCATGAAGTAGTTACGTCTAAATTGATCGAACTTTTCTTTTGGTGTTTTGAAGTGAAGGATTGCTTTCTTACTTACACCATAATATCCGTCTGCACCAATCCCACTCAGTAAGTACTTGTTTGTGATTTCAGGGAAGACATAGAGGAAAGGAAACGTACACTCAAAGTGTGTCTTCTTTCTACAATCGTAGTCTTTCACAAGACGGAGAAAGTCTTGAGCAAGATTATCTTTAGGGACAACAATGGTCTTACAGTTCCACCCAAACTTAGAGGATACTTCTTCTGCTTTCAAAGCATCATATGACTTATCACCTTCAAGATGAAAAGTATATGCATCAACTCTTTTACCTGCACGGTCTGCTGCAAACCCTAGACTTAAACTATCTACACCACCAGACAACAAAATCCCCACATCATCTGTAGGGACTTCTTGAGAGATGATATCACTGAGGATAATGTCAATCATACACACAATTTTTTGTATTCGTTCAAGTCTATTGTACCCATTTCTTTATTATAACAGGCACGAACCATTGCAAGGTTACTATACTTAGTACGTCCACCATTTGCGTGTGCAGTGATGTGAGCAGCATGTGCATCATCCCACTCAAGTTTTTTTCCATCGACTGCACAAACAAAATTCTGTTCGGCAAGTTTTGCCTCCTTCTCGTTTACAGTGAAAGAACGGTTGTTGTCTCGTGTTTCAATGATATCTTCAATATCACCCATTTCTCCAACAAGATAAGATATTGCAGTAGAAATCTTTTTACCATCCCAAGGAGCAGCAATATACTTCTTGTACATCACCTGTACACTATAACCAGAAGGTTCGTGAATAACCTCGGCATAGTCTCCATCCTTATTCATTAGTGATGAGTTTGCACGAGCATATGCCTTGAAAAATTCTTCTGCATCAGGAATGGTAAATGTACCATAGGTATCTGAAAGATAGAAGTAAAGGTATGAAAGTGCTTTGAAGTCATGCTGTGTAAGTCCAGTTTTGAACTGTTGCTTTCGATACATTGCAACTTTGCGTAAGAAATCTAGGTGTGCTTTGATTTTCGCAACTGGAATATCTTTCATTGTCAATTCTGAATCTTCATACATTGCTTCAAGTTCAGTATCAGACGAACCACCAAGCAACTGTTTTGGATGTTGAATATAACGATGTGCAATACGAGCAAACGCATGGTCTTGTTTCAGACGGTCGTTGTCAAAGGAAAGGTATGTGTAGTTTGGCTCACTTTTTGCATTCAAGGTGAATTCAAAAAGAGTATTGCATTCATTGTCAATCTGTTTGACAGTACGAACTGTTTCACGAATAAAGTTTGCAACTGAAATGTCTCCATATGAGTTAAGCATCTCAATGAAATTCACATCTGTTGTTTTATTCAGTGTGCGAAAGATGTGTCCTTTTGTTGCAGAATCAAGTGCGTTGTAAACAGTGAATGAAAGTTCAGTGTCTAGAAATGCATCTTGTTCTTTTTCTGAAAGTTGTGAGAAATATTTCCCACGAACCATGAAATCGTCTTGTAGATATGAATACAAAGAGCGCTTACGGTGACCACCATCAATACTTTCAAATTCAAACTTTACTTTTGCAGCAGCACGTTTTTGTTGACGATTCAGTTTCATTACTGTAATCGTTCCGATATCATATCCATCTAAGAGGGTTGTAATAATTCCAATGCTTTTTGCATTGTCTTTTGAATAAACAGGAAGTCGTTGTCCTACTGGTTGACATTCTGTTTTGTGATACATCGTGTCACGAAATTCACGAATGGTTGGGGTTTGTTTAGTGTATAACATTTATTTGGCCTCCTATGACCTTTTAATGGACACTGGCACCATTGCTCTCGTCCAATCAAAGTATACAATAAAAAAAGGGACCTGTCTAGGTCCCTTGTGCCAGTTTATTTGATAGCAATAACTCCAACGAACTGATGGTTTCTCCAGAAGATCTGACAGTCTCTGAACCCAGCACACCATATCATAGACTTGAGTTCTTCCCAAGTATTTGGTTTCAACATATCACGTAGTTCTTTCTCCTTGTCCATGATCTCATCTGCAGTGAATGATTTTCTTTTATAGTCATAGTGGTTGAATGTCAGTAGTTCTTGAAAGAACGCATTCTCACACATCAACTTCTCTGCAAAGATGAATGCCCCACCTTCATTCAGACCCTCATAAATTTTATTGATTGTATCTTGACGAGTAGTCTTTGGCATGAACTGAAGAGTGAACAATGATGTCACCAGAGAACAGTTTTTGAACTCATAGTTGGTGACATTACCACGAACAAAATCCAGAATCGCCCAAGGGTAGTCTTTACGGATCTCTTTGTATCTCTCATCCAAGTCATCATAGAACCCACCAGCAAGTTCAACACCTACATATTGAGTTTGTTTACGAGACTGATTATTGGCAAGGATCATCTTGGTCAGTTTACCAGTAGAACAACCCACATCAACGACTTTGGTATGATCTTCTACGAAGTATCGAGAGAACGATACAGTGTCATCGAGAAGGTTTGAGTACCCCCGAATAGATTTGTCGATGTGATTATCGAATCCTTCTGGTGAATGTGCGAAAGAAAAGTCGTATGTCATTTTTTAATATACTTATTGTGATTAATGTCTTTGAATAGATGTTTAATCTCTTCAAACTCAAGGACGTACATCTTGGATTCTGTCATCCCCATACTACGCATTTTATTGAATCTGTGTTTTCCGTCAATAAGTTTGTATTCTTTGTTGTATGGGTTAGGCATGTTGTGAACAACAATGACTGGTTTATTGATGTTACACAACTTATGTTTAACTCCATTACAACAAATACAGTTATCCAATGACAAATCAGGATACAAAATTTCAGACGTATGAATTACTTTGTCAAAACAAATAGTTTGTAATATTTCGGGAACTAGATATTCCTCAATGTACTTAAGAAAAAGAACAGAATCACAATCTGGTTTTATACGCCAGTCTTCAGCTCTATCCTCCCAGATACCATCATCAAATAATTGACAGATGTGTACCTGTTTCACTTCCCAACTCCGTAGTCTGGTGCTGCTTCCTCCTCAAGCTTTTGAATTTTTTTTGCAGCTTCTTCGAGTTCAGCCTCGATCTGAGTATCCAATGAACCGATGACTTCACGAATGTCAACGATACGTGGAGGAACACATTTAGGATCGTATGTGTAAATACTCTGTTCTTTATATAGCACCTGACGAATGGATGCTGCTTGTCTTACATCTAATTCTAGTTTAATCACAGGTCTCCCTCCTTACGGTTTTCAGAATAGTGAACATCAAAGGTACCCTCAGGATATCGTGCCGACAGTTTCTCAACATTCATCTCAAGAATCTCATCGAATGAAATGTCCAGAGCCATACATGCTTGAGCAACATACCACATGATGTCACCGAGTTCACGTTTCATGTGGAAGACATTCTCTTCAGTATATGGTTTACCTTGAAGGAAGATCTTCTTCACAACCTCAGTAAACTCACCAGCCTCTGCACTGATACCAAGAGCAGCAGTGAGAAGTTGAGTGACATTTGCCTCATCATGCATCTCAAGATGAGTCAGTCGAGCAGACAGGGTTGGCCAATCAAGACTTTCTTGACTTGTAGTTTGACGAACAAAGTCAATATATTTTTGCGGATCAATGGTCATAGTTCAAGTTCTTTTAGTTCAGATTGGGGAAGATTTTGTTGAATAGGGATCTCCTGACCCTCAATTTTGATTGTAGGAAGTGCAAGAGGTTCTTCAACAGATGTTGCTTGTACTTCTACGGTTTGTGGTGAATTTGGTAGAAGAATCTTGGAGTATATTGCATCTGGATAGATCTCTAACATACGTTCTACATCTTTCATTGTACCACAATGAACTTTCTCAATTCCATTAGGATGATCCTTGAATTTAAGTTCATAATAGTGTGGCATTTCCGACTTCACTATTGCAGGTTCACTCTTTCGTAGTTTCATCAGAATTTAAATCCGTCAAAGGACTTCTTGGGTTTTTCATCATAACTATACTCCTCTTCTTGTTTATTGTCAAGGAGATCGTTTTGTGCAACCTGTTCACAATCGAACAGTCTCATCTTGGCACGATCAATACCAACAACAAATCTCTTGTAGATGCTGAGATCATTGTATCTATTCTTCAACTGTTTCACAAGTATCTGTCCCAGGGATTCAAGTTCCTCGGTAGAAATAAGGGCAAACATAAGATCAGCAGTAGCAGGGAGTCCAAAGGACTCACTTGTATCAGTAAGCTCGACATCAGAGCTACCATAACCAGAACGAGTGGTCTGCGTGGCAGATACGATAGGGACGTTTGCTTCGCAAGCCAGTCCTCTAAGTTCTTCTGCAATAGACTTAATAATCGTATATGAATTAACATTGCTGCCTCCCCGATACCTAGAGGAAGCACAAATATTAAGGTAATCAATGAAAATAATGTCAGGTCTGAATGACTTTTTAAGTGCAAGTTCATTAAGAAGTGACTTAAAGTGTCCACTGTGAGCACTGGCAGTAGGATATTCTTTGATGATAAGAGTTCCCTGTGTCTTCTGAGAAAGATTATTTACCTTTGTTTCAAAAGTCTGTTTGGGAAGTTCAGTAATATCTTGAATATTTACATTGAGAAGATTTGCGTCAATACGTTCTGCGATCTTCTCTTCTGCCATCTCCATAGTGATGTACAAAACATTCTTGTTCTGAAGGAGACAAGACGATGCCATGTGACACATGAACAGAGACTTACCAACACCTGTACCTGCGAGAGCAATGTTCAGGGTCTTGTTTGGTAGACCACCCTTGGTGATCTTATTGAAGTACTCAAGATCAAACTCGATCTTACTTTCTTTCTTGTGATACGACTCATATCGTTCTTCATAGTCTTGTAGGTAGTCATGACCCACATGATTATCGAAACTGACACTAAGTGCATCAGACAGGATAGAAGGGATTGCATCAGGAGACTTCTTGTCATCCTGACCATCTGCAATCTGAATCGACTCCATAAGTGCAAGATAGATTGCACGTTCTTTACACCACTTCTCTGTGGTGTTACACAACCACTCAAACTCCTGTGGTTCCTCAGTCAGGTTACTGACCAGGTGAACCAACTCTTTGAATGATGTCTCGTTTATATCATTCCTCTTTTCAATCTCAATACTCAAGACTTCTTGTGTGGGTGTCTCATTGTATTGATTAACAAAGTCAACAATCTCCTCGAACACAATCTTCTGATTATGATCTTGAAAGTATTCTGCTCTGATAAAGGGAATTGTTTTTCTTAGAAACTCTTCATTGTGTAGAAGACTCTTGAGAACAAGAAATTCAACTCTCTCCATAACTAAATTCTTTTCGTGCAATTACATCAAGTTGTTCCATCACCTCAGGGGTGAAGTATTGTTCTGGGTCTTTCAAGATGGCCTTGGCGTAGACCTTCTTCCCATCTATCTCATAACGACCTGCAACGTTCTTCCAGAGACCACCGAGTTCACCGAGTTCAAGAAGACCATAATATCGATCAAGACCACGCTCATCGTAATAAAGGCGCACCGTAACATCTTTGTTCTCCTTACTCAAACGCGACTTAGCAGTCTTAGCCTTGATAAGGTTTCCGACAATAGTCGTTCCATCCTTTTCTTTTTTCTTGCTGAGATAAATGATCGTACTTGCGGCATACTTGAGGCCACTGCCTCCTCCCATCTCTTTAGTCGGTACATAAGATCCGATAACATCATAGGTGTGATTGGTAACAATCATAGGAATGTTTGCTTGACCAAGTTTAAGGGTTAACATTCTGAATGCACCCTTAACAAGTTGAGATTTGGTCATGTCTCGAACTTGTTTGTCTGCCAAGGCGTCACTGATTTCTTTTTCAGTAGACAGCATACCCAGAGAGTCTAACACAAACATACAGGGTTTGCGTTCGTCTTCAGGTTTTTTCAAGTATATATCTACAGCTTTGAGAGCTTTGGATCTAAACTCCTCAATTGTAACAACGTTTACAACAACGACCCGACTCAGGTCTACCCCACGACTTGCGAGAAGAGATTTGTTAACAGCGGCTTCAGTGTCAAAATATAGACAATAACCATCAGGGTTAGAATCAAGGAAGTTCTTGACGACAGCAAGACTGAAGAAAGTTTTTCCAGTAGAAGACTCCCCAGCAATGGCAGTAATCTTATTCCCAGATACACCACCAAATATAGACCCTGAAACAAGTCCGTTAAAAATGTACGAACCTGTGTCCACATATGACTCTGTGTCGTCGATGTCTGCGGCGAGTTTTGTGTAGTCATCTCCAATCTCTTTTACAATGTCTTTAAGGAAATCCATCAGCCAAAAAATAGTTCAAGGTTTACAGTCTTTTCAACATTCCATCCGATTGCATCAAGGATTGTCTTGAGTGGTTCAAGGAAAGCTTTGTTGAATTGTAGTTCGTAGTCGATGTATTTGTCAACACCAATCTCCCGTGGGAACTCCGAGATGAAGGAGATTACGTTTTCACGAATCGGGTTCGCTTTCTTGAGATAGATGAACTTGATCTTCTCACCGTTGTTGATCTCGGAGTATTTGTTCTGGAGACCATATTCTTTAATGTAGTGATTATATAGAAGAGCACCACGAACGTGAATAGGAGAACCCTTTGCGTAGATCGTAGAGTGACTCTTGTGTTTCTTCACGTCAGATACTGAACGAGGGAATGCAATATCCTCGGGGTCCATCTTATTGAACCTCTGTCTTGCGTCATCAATAAACTTGATGACATCATCTTCCGTACCATTCATCATCAACTTCAGGGCATCCTTAATCATTGTCCGACAAGGAGCAGGAGTCGATGACTTCACAGCCTCGATACCCATGATCTTTAGTTTGGGTTCTGAATATCGAACTCCCTCACTATCCCACACGTTGAGAATGTATCTCTTCTTTGCTGTCCAGATTCCACGGTCCGCAATGTTCTCCCGTTTCATCTGCATCTTCTGAGAATATGCGTTTACATACGACGCCAATTCCTGATACGAACGTTCAATAAAAGGTTCCAGTTTCTCTTCACAGACCTTGTTAAGTAACGATACAACTGTTGCTTTTTCGCCAGATTTAGAACTAAGAAATTTAGTAACAACAGGTCCGAAATTAATATAGATTGAGTCAGTGTCAGATGCAATGACATAATCTGTATTTTCTGTTTGTAACAGGTTATTTAGATAACCATTTACCTTATTCTCAATCCAACGAATAGATGTTTGACCAGAAAGTGTGATGGCTTCAGCATTCGCAAGTTTGAAGAAACGGAAGTATTGATTACCAATCGCACCATAGCAAGAGTTCAGTGCGATCTTACGAGCCATCTGGAAGTTATTGTACTTAGCAATATCTTTCTCAAGTTGTTTGGTAGGAGTCTTCTCATACTCCTGTTTTGCCTGGAGCATTTTCTTCTTGAAGATCTTACGTTCTGCGTACATCTTCTCCATCAACTCAGGCATGAAACCTTTGATGTCCTTACGGAACATAGCACCGTTAGCACAGACTGCATAGTCCTTGTACATCTCGAAGGTGATCTCCTTATTCAGGATCCGATCGATGGTTGCAGAAGGATGTTTCTCCTCCACCAGAGTCTCGGGTGAGATGTTGTACTGCATCATCAGGTGAGGATACAGAGAATTCAAGTCAAACGACACAACCCAGTCATAGACACCAGGGACAGGTTGTTTCACGTACGCACCTTCATACCTCTTGTCCTTCTCACTTCTGTCACGAGGAGGAATCACAATATCTCGTTTCTTCAGATAGTTGTAGATGATCGTATCCCACATACGAACCTGATACATCACATCGACAAAGTTCACCTTGGCATCATAAGCCATGGTCAATGCCAACTCAATCAGTTTCATCTTGTCTTCCATACGGTCAACAAGTTCCACGTCAATGATGTTGTAGTCTACAAACTTCTTCCAATTACCATTGTAGAAATCTTTGAAGGTATCAAACTCAGAGTGGTCAAGTTTCTTCTGTCCAAGTTCTACTTGGGCGATATAATCCAGTCGATAACTCTCTTGGTTTGTATAAGTAAACTTCTTATAAAGTTCAAGATAGTCCAGTGTGGTGACACCAGCAATGTCAAAGATATTGAATTCTCGACCATTGATGAACACAGTCTCATGACTCACAATACCCCATGGAGACATGAGTTTGAGTTTCTTCAATCCCATGATTCGATCAATACGACCACAGAGATACGGAATATCATACAAACGACAGTTCCAACCAGTCACAACTTCTGGAGGATTTGTATTCCACCAATACAAGAATGCGTTGAGCATTGCAACTTCATCCTCAAAGTGATAGTAAGTCACATTGTCCTGTGTGGGTGTATATGGCTTTCTACCCCAAGTCTTAATCTGCTTGGTTGCGTAGTCCTGAATAGAGATAGTCAACAACTCCTCAGAACAAGAATCGGGATCAGGGAATCCCTCCTCAGATTTTACCTCAATGTCGATCGTTACAAGATTGATCTTCTTGATATCAAACTTGATCTCATCTTCAGGATATTTGTCAGAGATGTACTGGAACACATAACGGTCATTACCGTAGATCTTGAATCCATCTACATCATCATACTTCTTGTAAAATTCTCTACAATCTCTTACCGTACCTGGTTGAATGGGTTCTACAGTTTCACCCTCTAGAGTTTTATACTTTGTCTCTCTATTTGATTTGACAAACAAAGTGGGAGAGTATTCTTCTTTGAATATAACACTTCTCCCATTTTCATATCCACGAACCAGAAAGTTGTTACCAACGACCTGGACATTAGTATAAAAGCGCATTACTTAACCAGGTCTTCGTACTTCTCAGATAGTTTACTATTCGGGTCTACAAGAGTCAAGATCTTGTCAGAGTGAATCATGAAGGTGTTTTGTTTTGTAATGTCAACCAACCACGGAGATAGTGTCCCATCGTCTTCAAGGACAAATGGTTCAATCAACTTACAATCTGGATCTCCAATATCACCAGCAACTTCTTCAATTTGCGTCAGAAGTTTCTGATTGTTCATCAGAATTAAAATTTTCAGGGGCTTCATACTTCTTTACTCCTTCGGTGTACATATTCAAAAGTTGATCAACTGGTTCCGTGATTGTGACTACCCAGTCAGCGACCACAGGAATTGTTTTCTCCTTACTCATTGGCATGTAAGGAAGGAGTTGAATCTTTGATGGAAGACGGGAAGATCCTTTTTGCTCAGCAACATCAGCAATGAGATTTACCTTACAAGGATACTTCAGGTAGTAACCAACCACTTTCTCATCAACGACCATTTCCTGAACGTCTGCGATCACATCCTCAGTGGATTTCAGTGTTAAAAGTCTTACACTCATTTTTCTACAGTTTTTCCTACAGTAATTTTAATACAGATATATGTATCTGTATATTATAACATAAAAAAGGGGGGTGTCTATGGTTTTTGCCATAAACCCCCGTAGCGGCGACGATGTTTTATTTAGAGGTAGTCTTTACGTTGATGATGTTCGGGGATTACCTTCGTCAAAGTGATTGTAAGGAGTCCGTCCTCAAACACAACGTTAGAGACTTCAGTATCTTCAGCAAGAGTCCAGGCTCTCTCGAAGTCTCTTGTTGCCAATCCCTTGTGGACAAATACTCTTTCATCATCAAGTGTTTTCTTCTCCCCTTTGACAAAGAGTTTTCCATACTCAGTGTAAGCATGGACATCTTCTTTCTTAAATCCTGCTAATGCAATTTCCAGTTGAGTTTCAGTATCGTTTACCTGGATAACATTATAGGGAGGATAATTGTTTACAGACGTACTAAAAACTCTGTCGAAGTATTCATCCATACCGATCGAGTTCTTTGTAATACGATCCATCAGCTGATCCAAATTGGCAGCATTATACTTTGCTAGTGTCATGAGACTTCTCCTTTTAAAGCGAGAGTGTGTTGTGTGGTCCCCGAAGGCAACCGTTGGCGTAAAAGGGGGTTCCGTAGAACCCGAACCTCTTACATACTAATTATAACACATACGAAAAAAGACGATGTAGTGATAACTACACCGTCTTATAGGGGTTTCCGACATTCGTAGAGTCTGCACGAAAGACTCAGAGATATTTATTCAGCCTCTTCGGTCTTTCCTCTCTTACCAATGTTGTATTTCTGTTCCAGAGTCCAGTCTTGTTTGTCTTTGTAGGACAGAACCTTGATCTGATTCAGAGGTGCGATATCAATAATCGAATCTTTGTTCAGGATCGTAATGAGTCCCCAATCAGCAAGAAGCTTAGTAATACGATTCCTACGCTGAACATCATTAATAGTAAGGTTAGCGTATTTCCCATCCAGGGCAAACAGTTCCTTAAAGTGAACGATGTAATACTTACCCTGTTTGTGCAGGATATGACATGACTGATACAACTTCTTTTCTTTTCTAGAAGCTACACCAATACGAGTCAGAGTTTCTCTTACTTTAAGAAAGTCATCAGGTTCATTCAACCTGATCTCGACCATTTTGTTTTGAGACCAAGTTACCTGAGGTTCAGCAGTTTGTGTCATTTTGTACCACCAGTGTCAAGTCGTTGTTTAATAAATTCAATTTGTTCATTAGATAGGATTTTCAGAACTTGAGATGCTTTCTCATTACTATAACCATAGTATTGTTTAACAAACTCTAAATCTGATACTTTCTCTTTTCTAAGCCAAGGAGAAAATCTTTTCTTCTTTCTCAGAATATTTATATAAAAATTATATTGCATGTCCTTATCCAAGAAATGATACTTGTTCATTTCATTGGCGAACATCACACAATCCAAGTGACCTGACAGACACTTATTAATAATATAGGGAGGATATTCTCGTGCTAGAGTGGGGTCCTCATCGAGAATATTCTCCTTGTTAAAGTTGATTGAGTTCAACCAATCTTTCAATTCCATATCAAAGGATCAACTTCTTACTAGGGGTTTTCAATGGAGAGAACATCTCCTCATACTGATCTACCAATTCGTCATTAACGTTGGCAGTATATACAATCCACTTCTTATTGATCTCCAGTTCCTTCTCTTCACGTTTCAGAAGAGGAGCATAAGGTGCAAAACCAAGACGACCATCACCTTGATTAAATGCAACAATAGGATTCATGATAACAAGACTGTCCTCTTTATCTTCAAGGACATCAGCGACCACATCCTCACCAGAGGACATACGAAATACTTTAACGTTCATAATAATTTTGTTGAATGAGAGTTTTTACTGTTTCTGACATCTGACGGTATCCAGATCCAACATAGATCTGACCAGCAACAACTGCGACTGTTGCCATACCCCAGAAAACATAATACCAATTGGATTTAATTTGTTTCACAATCATTTGAAGTTGCATTCAACCATTATTTCAGTTAGACATGCGAGCATATTTATTTCTTGGTCAGCAACGAATCCACTTTGATACTGATACTTAGCAATAATGAGTACAGCAGCAGCGATCCCACTACCATCCAACTTTGAATATACTGCCTCGTAAACACTACGAAGAAGAACGTGAGGGTCATTATCAAGATTATCCACGACCCATTTACGGACCTTGGGGAAATCTTTGTCTTTAAGGTGTTTAAAGAGATCATCTGTCTTTACATTAGTGAATGCGGCAAGGATACCAGTATCAATCTTTCCACTGACGGAGTATCGTTGTAGTTCGTTGAGTACACGTCTCCAGTCAGGGAAGTGTTTTTGAATGAGTTCTACCAGGACCTTGTTATCATATTCAACACTTTCTGTATCGAGGATTTGTTGGAGGCGTTGGAAGAACTTTCCTGCGAGGGCTTGTCGTTCTTTTCCTTTGATGGAGAAGTCAACGACTGCACATCGAGAGTGGAGGGGTTGGATGATTTTGTTTTTGTAGTTACAGGTGAAGATGAATCTACAGTTCCCAATAAACTCCTCAGTAAACGCCCGTAGACAGAGTTGTACATCTGGGGTTGTGTTATCTGCCTCATCAATGATGATGACTTTGTGTTTTGCAGTTGACGAAAGCGAGACGGTCGAAGCGAAATTCTTCGCATTGTTTCTGACAGTATCGAGGAATCGTCCCTCATCGGATCCGTTGATGACATAATAGTCTACTCCAAGTTCATGACAAAGTGCCTTGGCGACAGTGGTCTTTCCACATCCAGGAGGTCCAGAGAGAAGAAGATTAGGCACTTCCCCCTTCTCTATAAACTGTTTGAAAGTATTCTTGATTCCGTCAGGAAGAATACAATCATCAATAGTCTGGGGTCGATAAGACTCACACCAGACGAAATCATTACGACTCATAATCAATTAAAGTTATGCAAGTTGTGGTACACGGTACCAATATTCATGTGACCGTGGAAATACCCTGCTACTATAACACAAAGTGTACCAAGTAAACAGAGACTGAAAGGTATCAAACCCAGTCCGGCTTTCTCTCGGGCATTCTCAGGTAGTTGTCCTTCACCCATGGTTTTGATGCAATGTATCTTTTGTACTTAGTATAGATGTCAATACTTTCATCGTATTTGAATTCATCAGGTCCAGCAAATACAAAAGGTGTTGGACCTTTACCTGACCTACCCTGAGGATCTGCACATGGAAGGATTTCATTTGCTGCCTGAAGAGTATTGAAACAGGTATGGGGTTTACCATATCTCAGTGCATACTCATCACACATTGCAAATCCGTGAGCAAGTAACCATCTCCAGTTGTTTACAAAGGAGTTTGCCCAGATGGTACAGGGATGATTACGGAAGGCACCTGTGGTGGTCTTGTACGGTTGACCATCTGCCTTAGGGATGGTTCCGAACCCATGTCCCCACTTCTCGGAACAGACGATAGAGAGCATCTGACATGTCTCTAGGGGCATCTTGACGATGTGCTTGTCTGGTAGGACACGAGCAGACTTGACGGGATCAGGATCAGTAACAAAGATATTCATTGCAAAGGTCTGTTGAAGATTTCAGAAACAAGATCAGTTGCACCCATTGCCTCGTACATATATGTTGCACCAGACCTTGGATTTGTTTGTTCACCACATGTGAACACATCACATACTGCCATTCCATTCTCAGGCCATGTGTGGATAGAGATATGGGACTCTGCAAGAAGAGCAACAGCAGTGACTCCTTGGGGTTGAAACTTATGAGATTGAATGCCAAGTAGTGTACTCTCAGACAGCGTGGCAGCATTCGCAAGAACGTTACGAATGTGTGCCTCATCATCCAACAATCCAAAAGGACAACCCTTCAAAGTGAAGAGAATGTGTCTCATCAGCCAAAGGTAGAATCAGGTTCCAGAGCGATATAATAGGTCACATCGATGTTCTGATTCTGGAAACGGGACAGAAGTTTTTCTGACACAACCACATCATAGTTACCAGGGACGATCTTCAGGTTCTCTTCTTTGAAGTTAAAGACAAACTCAGTCTCTGTCTCACCAACGATGATAGAGAAGTCATTAGAAGTATCATTCTTCTTATCACGAGTAACCAACTTGATGACACCAGCTTCACCAATCACAGAGATATCGGGAAGTTGATAGACAGATGCAGCTTTCTTCAGTTTCTCCAGTTGTTGACTGGTCAGTTGGAAACAAACATCCTCAGTCGGAAGAGTGATCTCTTTCTCAGGAGGTGCAACAATCACAGAAGGATCTGCAAAGAAATACTTAGAACGAGAACGACCTTCCTTGATTACAACATACTGATCATTGTCAAAGTCAAGATCAGGAGAGGAGTGAAGAGACAGTCCATTGAGGAACTGGTTCAGATCGTAGATACCGAAGTCTTTAGGGAACTCTTCAGACACATTGGCTTCAACCAGGATGTTCTTCATCACTGAAATTGAACGCAACTTCTGTCCTTCCTTGAACAGGATAGACTGATTGATCGAAGAGAAGTTCTTCAGGAGAGATACAGTAGATTCAGAAAGTTTCATAATTACCTTTTGGTTGCTTATTGATGCCAGAGAAATGATAGAGGAGAATACAGTAGTGGATTGCTTTGAGGATGTCAAGTTTAGACTTGCCGTCCTTCTTACCAAACCGTGAGAGATATTTGATTGCGTTGGATCGACAGAATGCTTCTGAGTCACCAATACTATCAATCAGATCCAGTGTCTGAGTCTTGTTGTCGTTAGCATAATGTGCTTTATACGTACCACCAAGATAGTCACGGATCTCCTTGAGGATTACATCTTCCTGATATTTCCAGAAACCATTAGCGTTATCAATGTTCAATGTCATTTCATAATTTGTGTGGATATCTACGTTACCCGTAGAAGATTCGGTGAGAGGAGTATATTCATACCCCCCGTTTTCTTTCACCCATTCATCATCACTCATGAGTTCATCATACAATAGGGACCATGAGTTCATTCTATCAAGATTCCTCCGTAGTGTCAATCATTTGGAAATCTACATCAACTTTGTCATAGAGTTCCAAGAATGCAGCTTTAGTTTCATCATCGAAACGATTGATACAAACCTGAAGTGCTTTGGCTTTGTCACCAAAGATAGAGTATGCACGGACGATGTGAACCAGACGACGGGTGGAGATGATCTCATCAATACCACCATCATAGAAGGTCTTGCGGATGATGTCTGCCCAGTCAACCAAGTGCTTACAGAATTCCTTGTCATCACAATCAGACTCAAGAATCTTCTGTTCTGTAGAAGGAGTCGGATAGGACTGTTCGAAGGTCACACAGAAACGTTCAAGGAATGCTTCGTTCAGAACGTTAGTACCGATGAACCGACCATCGTCAGAACCCTTACCCTTGGTGTTGGCAGTGGCGATGACTTGGAAACCGTTAGCAGGTTTGACGAATCGACCGATCTTCTTCAGAAAGACACCCTTACCTTCGAGAATAGACTGAAGACACAGGATCTTGTTAGAAGCCAGGTCAACCTCGTCTAGAAGAAGTACTGCTCCACGTTCCAGAGCCTCGATGACTGGACCGTTATGCCAAACAGTTTCACCATTAACCAGACGGAAGCCACCAATAAGGTCATCTTCGTCAGTCTCGATAGTAATGTTGACACGAATCAGTTCCCTTTTGAGTTGGGCACACGCCTGTTCGACAAGGAACGTTTTACCATTGCCCGAGAGACCCGTGATAAACGTAGGGTAGAAAAGACGGGACTGAATAATTTTTTTAATATCAGAGAAGTTACCAAACTTGACGAAGGAATCATCTTTTTGAGGGATAAGGTCTTGTTCGATTGTGGGAAGAGCTGCAGGAGCTTGATAGTTCTGTTCGAGTTTTTCTTGAACGGTGAGGTTCCATTTACCACGACCAACCTTGTACTCATTGAGTTTCTTGGTGACGGTCTGATAGCTCATGTCATTCATGGCACACCATCCACGAATGTCACCAGTAGTAACCTCAGGTCCGAAAGTATCTTGAAGGGAAGCGACGATAGAAGAAGTGGATAGTGCCATGATGATTTGTCTCAACAAAGCTATAATATACGAAAACCACCCTTGTGGGGTGGCGGATGGGACAGTTGTCCGACTGGCTCAACTGATGATATCTACAAACTGACTTAATACCTTTCTATTTAGAGACTTTGCATTAAGATTTTTAACAAAAGCAGATCGGATTTTTGCTTTACTTGCACCATCCTCAACATCAAACTCAATGTCGTTGTCAAGAGAAGATGAAAGAATACCAAAGTAAGAAGTATATCCACTGGTCTTGATTGCAACAGACTTGTTCTTTTTGATCTTCCTGTAGGACTCTTCGGTCATGGTGTCATCATACCGTCGAACAAATCCTTTGAAGTCACTATTACTGGCGAGACGGAAACCAATAATATTCACACCAGGATTCATCGTCTTAAGGTCTTCGAGAAGAACTTCAGTGAACTTGTGAAAAGAACCCTCAACCTTGTAAGTGTGTCCAGTCTTACGATTGCGAATGAAGTCGCCCATGTACACACGTCCTGAACCCATACGTCCATCATCGTAGTAATTGTTGACTTTATAGAAGGGGAGAACATTTGCTTCACCATCAGTCAGAATCACGGTATTGATCTTCTGGACTTTATGTTTCGTCTTGAACTGAGGGATAAGTTGATAAAGACATACGATAGCCTCATTCAGAGGAGTACCTGAGAGATTGTAACCGACAGGAATAGAGTAGTTAGACCAACGTACAATGGAATATGCAATACGATACAGATTCCTCATTTGTTGATCAAGCTGTTTCTTGTTCACATCACTGGTGAAGAAGTGAAGAAGACTGAAGTCTGGGCTGATGATCATGTCATACTCTTTGACTTCCTGAATAGGACTTTCAGTATAAGAAAAATAATCCTCACTCTTCTGATAGTTGTTTGTGAATGCATACACATCAAAAGGAATGTTGACCTTACTGCAGAACTGAATCAAATTGAACAGTTGCTTCATAGTTTCCATCAGACAGTCACCCATAGATCCTGACCAATCAAGAATAAAGATCAGACCATGATTCTTACCATCAGGAATGACATTCACTTTTCTGAAAAGATCTTCGTTATACTTGTAGGTATGAAGTTTAGAACAATCCAGAGTACCAGTCTTAGAAGAGAATGACCGAGAGTATGCATCTGCAGACTTCTTACACTCAAACTCTTTCACGAGATAGTTGACTTCTTTCTGAGAAGACTTCTTGTATTGATCGTACTCAGCATCAACAGGACCAAAGTCTCGTGGATGTGTCATCTTTGTTGTCTCTGTATATGCACAGTAATACTCTTTAGGTGTCAATTGATCGATCCAATGATCATTCAATTCCTGATGAATCTGCTTGTTAGAGATTACAATCTTATCAACATCGACCTTTGGTACCTCAAGATAGTTGAAGTCACGACCACCACGTTGTACACCACCGTTGAATTCTTCTTTACCAGATTCAAAGATGTCGTCAGTTTGAACTTCGGGTTCTGGAGCAGTCGTTGATTGTGGTTTTGAGCGACCTTCAGAAAGATCTTCCAGTTCACCAAAGTCTTCTTCACCCTCTCCGTTTTCAACTTCACGACGTTGTGCTTCATCAAGCATCTCTTCGTGAGTCATTCCTTCACCAGATCCATTACCCGACAGAGGAACATCAACACTCTCTTCCTTTTGACTCTGAACCTTACAGAACTTATAGATCTCTTCAGCAACCATCACTGCATCAGCAAAGGTTTCTGTCTCACCCATCATCTCAACATACTTCTTCTCTTCTTCAGTGAAGGGAATATCTACGAAGTTACCAATCTTGTAGTAAAGGTTGGCACGGTCAGCCAAATTGAAAGAATCAAGATCATTGTTCTCAAGATCAAAGAAATCATCTTCAGCAAGTTCTTTGTATCCTTGATAGAAACTCTTAGACAGTCCTGGATATCGACGTTTCATCAGTTTCTCAATACGTGCATCTTCAGTCACGTTGACAAACTGTTTAGGAATACGATCTTCCCATGACCAGTCATTAGGTGTATACAATGCATGACCAACCTCGTGACCCACGAGCATATCGTATACAGTGTTGGATGCCCTCTTCCACATCGGGAGAGTCAGAACTCGACGTTCCACATCAAACTGTGCAGTCTCCACATTGGCGTTCTCCACCACCATGTTCTCAGTGGCAAGGAGTTTAGCGAGTTGTGACTTGATTTCGTAGTTGATCATGGTTGTCTGTCTCGATATAGCTATAATACATCGAAACCCATCATGGTCTGTACTGGGTCGGACAGTTTATATATTGGCACATAGACCAAACCCCTCTTGAATTTCTCCAAGAGGGGTCTTTGGTGATGATTGCTCCTTTTACAAGATTAGTCTTCGGTCAGGACGTGTCTGCAGAACCTCCTTGCGTCGCTATCTATGATACCACATTCTGAAATGCATTGGAAGTATTCGGATACTTGGTCGTATTTCTCATCAGAGTTAGACTTTTCATCCCACTTCCAAGATGCAAGTTCATTGTGCGAAATCAGATTGTGCATTACCAATCTCCAATTCACACATTATATAGTTGTGTTTGTGTTACTTCACTAACATTTGTGAAAACGTAACAATATTAAATTTTTCTTGAGAAACCTTTATGTTTTTCGAACTTGACGACTGAATCAAACTTATCATCCATACCAGTCTTGTGACTGATAACGAATATGTTTGCGTCCTTGATGATGTATCGAATAATTTTAAGGAACTCATCGGTTCCAAAACCATCTAGTGAACTATCAAAGACTTCATCCATAATCAGGAGATTTGTATTGACTGAGTTCTTGACCCTTGCAATTTCCCTCCAGGTGAATAGAAGTGACAGGTCAATTCTCATCTTCTCCCCTTCACTAAAAGATGCGTAAGAAAAATCTTCGTGAATGGGAGACTCTACGGTTTCGTTGAATTCTTCGTCAAGTTTGAAGTTGATGTAAAAGTCCATCATCTGTAGATACTTATTAACTTGTTGGTTAATAAGGGGTAGATACTTTTTGATGATCTTTGCTTTTACACCACCGTCTTTAAGAAGACTATAGATGAAATCGTGGTAGGAAATATTGTCTTTGTGCTCTACCAGTTCATCGTATGTCTTATCAAGACTACTGTGTAAGGATTCTAACTTCTCATGCTCAGTATTTCTGTTCTCGAGCTGACTGGTAACAGTTTGAATTTCTGATTCCAGTCCGCTGATCTGTCGTTGAAAACCAGAGATCTGTACATTGAAAGAAGAAATGTCATTAAGTGTTTCTGAAATTTTAGAGGATAGAGTTTTGAAATGTGACTCCCTCAATTCTTCGTCTTTAATAGCCGATTGAAGTTTTTCATAACCCTCTCGGAGCTCTTCTGCTTTAGATTGGGAGTCACTAATTCTATTTACTCGAAACGACTCCTCAATATCTTGGTCACAGGTAGGACATACCGTATTTTCTGTGAAGAATTTATGTTCCTTGACAATACTTTGTATACGTTGAGACAGTTTACCTTTGATACTACCAAACTCTCTCAGTCTCTCTTGAGCATTGTCAACAGATTTTAATTCTTTCTGTAAGTATTCCAATACTTCTTCTTGTTCAAAACTCTGTTTGAAACATCTTTCAATTTCTTGATTCAGAGTTTCGATCTTATCCATCCGTGTCTTGATGTCATCCTTACTCTGACTCTCGATCTTATCGATAAAGTCTTTTTGCATATCAACCTTATCTTTCAAGTTCTCTTTCTTCAGTTCCAGAGTCTTGACCTGTTCACGAATATTACGAATCTTTCCCTTGATCACATCATTCATCGAGGAGAAGATCTTAATGTCCAATAGATCTTCTACAACTTCTCTACGTGAGGAGACAGGAAGTTGCATAAACGGAACAAAGGTCGAAGAACCAAGAATCACAATCTGTGTGAATGACTTGTAGTTCATCTTCAGAACATTCTGTTCCAACCACTTCTGTTGATCAATTGCTGATGCGGACTGATCCAACTCCTCATCGTTACGATAGATCTTGAAGATGTTTGGTTTGATCCCACGTTGAATCTTCCAGTTTACAGAGTTCACATCAAACTCAATCTCGACGAGACAAGCCTTCTCATTCGTAGAGTTGATCAACTGTCCCTTGTTGATCTTACGAAAAGACTTACCATACAAAACAAAAGTCAGTGCATCAAGAATGGTGGACTTACCAGCACCATTCGAACCGATGATCAGAGTGGTGTTCCCCTCGTTTAAATTAACTTCTGTGGGATGATTGCCGGTTGATAAAAAATTCTGCCACTTAATTTTTTTGAAAACTATCATATTCAGAATCAGGAGGGATCACAATATCGTCAGTGGTTATAATAGTGTACCTGTGATCATGCATCTCACAGGTCTTGATCATTATCTCATCTTCTACTTCTAACACATTCATCTCGGGGTAGTCAAGTTCTTCCAGTTGTAAGGCATATCTTTCTGCGTCGTCTTCGTCACAGAAGATATAAAGGACTTGTTCCCCAGACTCATCAACCACAGAGTATGCACCGTCCTTTTCTTTACCAGCAACTGTAATGATAAACATTATACGACCTCACATGCCTCTTGGTATATTTCTTTAATCAGAGACTGAATTACTGTTTTATTTAACTCAGTTTCAGATTCGTCAATATAACGACTGAGGATAGACATCGTGTCTTCTGACTCATCTGCTTCAAACTCTTCGGACTCATCGAGTTGGAAGTTCTCTACAATCTTCAGATCAGCAACACCAGACGTATAGAGTTTGTCGATGAACTTTTCAAACTTCTTTGTGTCTGTCTTCTTTCTTACAATGACCTTGACGATCTTGTTCTCATACTCAGAGGTGTTGAATGTCTGATGGTCAGTGTCTTCGTAGAAGATCTTGTAGAACAATCTGTATGGATTGTTTACGGGTCGATGTTCCAGGGACTCAGTATCAAAAATAGTGAAACCTCTGGGACTTTCGACATCATTCCAGAACATTTCATAGGGATTACCAAGATAGAACACGGTCCCATTGTCGGATCGAGCGTGATAATGTCCCGAAAAGACTTTCTCGAACTTATTAAAGGCTCTTGCGTCATGACCGTGCTCCATGATGTGACCAGGGGTCGCGACGAATCCGTTGAGTTCGAGGTGTCCCATTGCGACTGAACACTTTGTCTTTTTGATAATACTGTTGGTTTCTTTTTCGTTCTGCTCATTGATCCAAGGAATGAATAGAACGGGGAGATCACCCACAGATACTTCTGTAGGAGAAGAATAAACCTCAACATTATCATATTCTTTTAGGAGAAGATCAACAGCATTGATTTCATTCGTATTCTTGTAATATGCATCATGATTACCAACCATGAGATGCATCTTGATACCACGTTCTTTGAGAGGATTGAACACAACTCTCTTCGACCACTTCAATGACTTGAATTCAATACCCTTTCGACTATCAAAGGCATCACCCATGTGAATGACAGTGGTGATACCTTCTTTATCTATCGTAGGAAAGAACACATCGTTGTAGAATTTTTCAAAGTAATCGTGAAAGAGTTTAGATCCTTTACGGGCGCCGTAGTGCGTGTCTGAAATTATTGCAACTTTCATCTCTAACCGTGTTCTGGCTTAAATTCTTCCATAGGTTGTGATTTAGTCAAGTCTCTACGTGACTGATTTTTGATAATGATAAAGGCATCTTTATTGTACTTACGAGTACCAAGAGGTGACTGCCACTTCTTATTGTACTCCTCACCGACATCAATACCAGAGACTTGAGTGCCACCAATCTCTACATCAACCTCATCACCATACTCCCATCCCAGTTTTTCCAATGCGATGGCAAGTTGTCCAAGCATCTTCCCAGGATAAATCACGGACTCGTCCATAACATGTTCCTCGGGGTCAAGTTTTCCAATCATGAATTTCTCAGTTTTTGATGAACTGTATCCTTAATACTATTATAATCAGAATAGTTACCCATGTCAAGATCATTGGCATCAAAGACTTCATCGAAGTCAGTCTTCTCAAGAATCTTGTTCTTGATCTCTAACTGTTTCTTCTCTTGAGAGATCCTTCTCAGGAATGCGTAATAAATGATCTGAGTAAAATAAGCGAAGGGGTTCTTGGACTTCTCAGGATTAAAGTTATGGATATATCTTACACAGTTCTCGATACCATCACAGATCATGTCATCTTTGAACATGTAGTTCACAAAGTTTGGTTTGTATGACAAATGATTTGCAATCTTCAGAAAGCACTCACCAATGTAACGAGGAATTTCTGGTTTCGGTTCATCATTGAGTTTTGCTTTCTCAACTCTGGCGAAGTAGTTCTCAAGGGCGTTCAGAAACTCTTTGTTATTTACATAGTGTTCTGCATTTCTGGGTTTAGGCATAAAAGTTCTTTTTGTTGTTTTAATTATACCAGAGATATCAGGTGTTGACAAGGTAACGAAAGTCGTATAGACTAGGCTTGTCCAGGATGATAGGATAGCTATAGGTTCTTTAAGAAGACTTGTATAACTTCTCCAAGACCTCTTTCGTATCTCTTACATTTCCTAAGTAACCCATTCTTCGATCTAACTTTGCAAAGTTACCTTGGTTACTCTTTCTGATGTAGTCCTGATAGTTCATAATCATTTCAATGTTCTCTGATTCAGACATCGTGAGAACTTCATCTAAGTTGATCAGGAAAAGATCTTCATTAGAAGTCTTTAACCATGGTTCAAACTTGTATCCAGTAACTGATCCTCTTGTCTTAATAGGTTGAACACAGATAGGATAAGACACAAGTAACATTGTTCGATCATCTTCTTCAGATGCTGCCACCTTACAAAATATCTCATCTCCACATTTAAGTTTGATTGTTGCGTAAAAATCGTCTTCAATCATACGTTCTCCTTATTCTTTTATGTCGATAGTAAAAATATCATAGTTGAACTGTTCTGAAACATAAATTTTGACCCGTTCAATAAAATGATTCAGTGTGTAATTCTTTCTTGATCCAATTGTTAAGTCATCTGCAATATCATAAAGTTTTGCACTGACTTTATCTTTGCCTTTACGTAGGACTCTACCAATACTTTGTAAGTTTCTTACTCTAGATTTGGATGGAGAGGCAAATATTACATTGTGTAGATTTTTAATATTGATACCAGTACTAAATGTTCCGTAAGATGCAACGATGATAGCGTCTTTTTCTTTTTCAGTAATCTCCCTTACTTGTTCTCTATCTTCGGCATCCACACCACCATGAATAAAGAATACTTTACGGTCTTCACTTACCTTTTTATTTATTAAGTCAAAAAGGATGGCACCATGAGCCTCCACTCTGGAATATAATACAAGACTATTACCATCCAGATCTCTGACTAGATTTGTAATAAAGTTATTTCTTTTCTCATGACCAATGAGAAACTGTATCTCATCTTCGTAGGTTTCAAACTTCTTTGGTTTGTACTTCAAGACAAGACACTGAATATCAAGTGAAGCTAAGTGTCCTTCATCCTGAAGTTTCTTTGTTTGAGTTACTTTATATGATGGACCAAAGAGTCCTTCTAACACCCACTTATGGGTCTGAGAGCCGTCTAGTGTCCCCGTAAACCCGTATCTATACTTAGCATGATGTAACTTATCCATGATACCAATAAGAGACTTACTCTTAAAAAGGTGGGCCTCGTCACCAATCACAACGTCATAGTCTTCAAAGAACTTACGATCCAATTGATAGACAGACTGCCAAGTTGTAATCGTTACCTCATTCGTATTGACTCTCTCACGTCCAGCATAGATTCTGTGACAATGATTCTCTGCATCCCATCCATATTGTTGGAAGTCTTTGAACATCTGTTCTACAAGAGATGTGGTCGGAACAACCAATAGAATTTTATTACCACGTGCAACGTGATATCTCACCACGGAGTAAATCATAAAAGACTTACCAGAACCCGTAGGAGAGATGAGTAGTTTTCTGTTATACCTTAACGCTTCATATACACCATCTACCTGATAGTCACGAGGACTAATACTAGGTGATATACTTTCCATATAATCTTTTGTTCCACCATGACTTACTAAGTCATTCACCTCAAACGGTGGACCGTAGAATTTATTATTTAAAAACTTATATGTGTATCCTGCACTCTCACAGAACGCAATAATCTTATCAAGAAGACCCACATAGATTCTCTTGGTCTTCATGTTGAAGAGATGAACAAATCCATCCCAGTACTTACTACGATACTGAGGCATGAATTTTTTATTAGGAACTTCAAAGGTGAACTTATCTCTCAGTTCGTACTCAATATGAGGTTCCGTTGTAATCTTCAAGTAAACTTCGTTTACCTTTTCTATAGTCAAATCAGCCATTCATGTAGGTTCTCACCTACAAGTATTTATTACATAGTGTCAAACCTATGTTCTAAAACAATTCTGTAAAAATGATCTCTCATTGTCTGAAGATCTTCTTGTTCGACTGGATCTCCACCAGACCATTTCTCACAGGCCTGTGACAGTCCTTTATGGATGATACGAACCGCTTCAATCGGCAACTCTAAATGGTAATACTGATCTTCTTGTTCCATTAGCCTAGTCCTGAACTGAAACGCATGAATTCAATACTGTTTTTGATTTGATAAGTTCGATTCGTAATTTGTTTTAGAATCTCTTCTATGTATCTAAGCATTACATTATAGTATTCAATTTTCATTGAAACATTCGACAATCTCTCGTCAGCGTCGAGATACTTTGTCATCGTATCTTTATCTCTAATCTTTTTCGGGAAAGGATTTTGGATATACACATCGGGGTCAGCTTTACCCGAATAGTATTCATACCTTTCGTGTCTTACATTCTTTTTTTGTTGTTCTGCTTTTGTCCTCAACAACATGAGGTTATTATAAATGTCATAATATTTTGAATGCAGAACTGGAATGTTCAACGATTCGGTATGAAGATTGTCAATGTCAATCTTAGAATCCTTTTCCCACATCTGTTGAAGTGTAGGTAAGTCGATCATTAGCAGCAGAGTACGTCAGTGATATTATACACAGAATACTTGAAGAGGACCTCTGCTGTCAAGAATTCAACATCTGTCCCAGTAGAGTCGAATGTGATATCAGACAATGAGTATGGGAACATGTCCTTAAATTTTACACTGAACATTGGTCTGTTGATACCATTCAGAATAGTCAGTGTACCATCAGAATAAAGGTTCTCAGTTCGACCATCATCTAGTGGTCCATCTTTCTGGAAGTCATAGATTTCCTGAAGACTTTCAGGGAAACCAATACCTCTCATCCAATTCTGGATTTCAGTATAGTTTTCAAGACCTTGGTCAATTAGAAATCTAATCCTCAGGTCATTGAACTCCAGTAATTCGCCTGGTCTAGGAATCATCCTTGTATAAGAAGGTTGTTCCAATGTACCTAGAACTAATCCAGGAACATTAATGGAGTTCCCATAAAATCCTAAGTGACGAGCTCTACTGACAGTGAAACTAAATCCAGTTGCCTGAAGAAAATTCCTATCAGTTATTTGATTCTGGAATGCAATTGATTCAGACATACTATTCGTTGACTACAACACCTGAGTATTCGTAATGGACTTCTTTGGCGTCTGCTTCAGTATTATACTTTTTCCTTTCGGAAAAATTTTCCGTCCACTGACCATTTCCTTTAAAATAAACTTCCTTATTACAAATAATTTTTCGAATATATGATGCCATGACCCCGTGGCGTTTTATGTATTATTTATAGAGACTTTTCTAATATAAGGGCATAAAAAAAGACCCCCCGAAGGAGGTCTTGATTACGATCTCTAGTGACGAATCACATGAGGTTCTTAACTGCAACTCTTCTGTAGTAGCGGTTGGAGTTAACACGGAGTCTACCGAGGCCTTGTGTGGTGCCTTCAGCGAATGGGTTAGCAACGAGACCGTAACGAGTCTTGAAGCCAATTTTTGGCTGGAAGGTGTTCTCACCGACGGCACGAACCATCTGGAGAGGAACATAAGGACAATAGAACAGACCAGCGTCATAAGGTGAAGTACCCTTATAACCGACGACATAGTACTGGTTACCGTTAGCTGCGTTTGCAGAAGTCAGGTTTGCAGAATATGGGTCGATGTAGACACGGAACTTACCGTTGATGGTACCAGCGAAGGTATTGCCAGTGTCGTCAACGTTCAGGTTTGCGTTCAGGGCTGGGGTATAGTCGAGGATACCTGCCATGGTCAGTGCGGATGCAACGTCTGCAGAGCACATGATCATGTTGCCCTTCCCTCTACGAGTTCTTTGTGCGATTGCGTTCGCATCTCTCTCGATTTGGAAAAGAAGACCTTTGAACTTCTCAACAGACCAACGACCGTTGGAGTCGATGTCAAGGTCAAATACACCAGCAGTTGCGGTGTTAGAAACAGCACCCTGTTCAGCAACCTTGTAGATGGTTCTGATGACTTCACGGTTGATCTCAGCAAGAATCTCAGTGGAGAGAATGTTTGCGAGTTCTGCCTCAGCATTGAGACCGTGGATTGCCTTCAGATCCTGTGCGAGTTCTAAGGAGTACTCAGCTTTGAGTGCTCTGGACTTAGCGGTTACAGTGACTTTCTCGATCGAGAATGCCATCTGGTTGAAGTGATCACCAGTACCTGAACCCAGGTTCTCAGAGTCACCAGTTACCATACCTTCACCGACATTGTAGCCAGTGGAGGATGCAGAACCAACAGGGTTGAGTACTGAAGGGTTGTCACCAGACTGAGCAGTTGTACCCAGACCAGCGTTACCGTCTGCGAAACCAGCAGTCAGGTTGAAGCCATCATCCTGACCAGAGAATGCGGTATCGACTTCGTTGAAGAAGGTCTCGTTACCAGACTGGTTCTCGTAGCGGGAGCGCATTGCAAAGATCAGTCCAGTAGGACCGTTCATTGGCTGAACGCCAGCCAGGTCATATGCGACCAGGTTAGGCATTGCGCGTCTGATCAAGGAGATCAGAACAGGGTCGAAACCAGCGGTAGGACCAGCAGCAGGAGAGTCAGCACCAAACGCACCAGATGCACCAGCGGCATTACCTGAGTTGGTTGGGGTTTCCATCAGGTTGATACCTGACTGGAATGCATGCTCTTCCTTGAGGAATTTTTCTTGGTTCTCGAGCAGGACTGCGGTTACTGAACGACGATGAGAATCTTTGATTGGATCAAGACCTTCATAGTCGAGAAGTGGGCTCCACTTTTCCTGCAGATGTTCGGATTGAAACATTTGCCTTTACTTAATAGTTGTTGTTTGAATGAATGTTAAATTCACTTTTTGAATGCACCAAGTGCTCTCATGTACTGTTCCATACCTGTAGAGGTAGGAGCAGGGGTTGAATCAACACTTTCAGAGATTGTCTGAGGTGCTTCTGATTTCGCCGTAGGTGCCTTGGAGAAGTATGACTCCTTCAGGGTCTCCAGCTTTTCACGATATTCGTCTTCACTTTCAAACTCTACACTTTCAGCAAGTGAAGCGAGCTTCTCTTTTTGGGTCTCAGCAAGACCTTCAGAGACGGTCGAGAAGATGGTGTCTGCAGTGGACTCAGCGAGTCTCTTGTTCAGACCAATGTTCTTCTCAATCTGCTCATTGAGTTTAGTCTCCATATCATCAAGTTTTTCTACCATGTTCTCAAGTACATCATATTTATCTTCAGGGATAGTTACATAATGTTCTTCAAAAAGACCCTTCATGCCAGACAGGAAGGATTCAGTCATTTCGGTCTTGAGACCATGTTCGATAGCTAACTCATTCTCGGTCATCCACTCTTCGCAGACATACTCAAGATATGCGTCAACTCTCTCGGTGAGTTCTCCCTTCAGGGATTGTCTCTCCTCGTCCAGACGCTCAGCGTACTGAACCTCCAGGGTTTCCTGGATTTCTTTGATTTTAGAGGTTAATGCAGCTTCAAAGATGACACGTGCCTTTTCTTTGAATTCTTCGGAGAGCTCTTCGCCACCGAGAAGTGCATTCACGTCTTCTTCGATGTCAACAGACTCTTCGGTAACTTCGTCAGATTCGGATACAATCTCTTCCTCTTCGGTTTCGATCTCTTCCTTAGCCATTTTCTTCATAGGATCAGCAGCCTTTGCACCTTTGTTGACTACATCACTGACAGTTGCGATCTTAGGCTCTTTGAGCTTTGCAGAATCGTTGTCAGGCTTATAGTTCTCAGGTGTTGGACCACCGAGATCTTCGTAAGAAGTTGACAGGCCTTCGCCTGGGCTGGAAAGCTTACCCATACCTTCAGCAGGTTTAGCGTTCGCGTTCACAGCAGTTTTTGATTGCTCCATTTCTTGTAAATCTCCACGAGACATTTGAAGTTACTCCGATTAACCTTTTTTAATCTATATTTATTTATAAATTGTATAATTCAATATAATCAAAGATTATTTAAGAAGTTGTTGAATAAATCAAGCTTCTTCTCATCAAGCTGACCTTGAGTTACAAGAGTGTTGATTGTCTTGTAAGTTTTCTTTGCGGTCTGTTCTCTCAGGATACCACCGTCCCAAACCCAATCTTTACCTTCCATGATACCTTCAACGAAAGCATCTGGTGCTGATGGGTCGGCAACGATGTCAGCAGCAGTTGCTAACATGAAGTCGTCACCTACAATGTTTACTCCTTCTCTGGTCTGTTTAAGTGAGCCGATGCCTCTACTAGAAACGCCAAGTTTAACTCCCTCCCCGATAAGCGACTTCGCAATATTACCCATCGGAGTCGATAAGATTTTCGCTTTACCAATGAAGTTGTTTCCGTCTTCTTTGAGACTAATAATCTTGTGACTAACGCGGTCCAGATTAACAGTTGGACCATCGGGGTGTCCGAGTTCTCCAAGAGCTCTACCAGAATTGATGTGGTTTTCTGTGTATCTCTGGACTTCCTTTCTCAGTCCCTCCATTTGATACATTCTACCATTACGATTACAGATATTTCCTTGGAGGAAGATACCTTCAATGTACATCTGTTTTTTACCGTTTCTTTCTTCAACGATAAAATCTACTGATTCGATTTCTTCTCTGATAAGTTTCATTGGTTTCCTCAGGATACTTGTACTTGTTGGATATAGACTCTTCCAGTTCCAGATTGTGTCTTAGCTGCAACCATGATTGACTTTCTCAAAGTAGCATCAGGTGAACCAAAGACATCGGTGACTGAACTTGAATCGTGATCAACAACGATCCTGGTACTGAAATAACCACCTACTCCTGAAGAATTGTTGACACTAGATACAATCTTGTGACTAAAGTCGAAGTTAGATTGACCACTTACAGTCAGAGAAACAGCATCTCCAACAACAAAAGGACTACCAGTTCCTTCAGGAAAATCAATAGTTGTCGTCGTACCAGTGGTGATACCCACAACTCTTTGAGCCATAACTGGGCCAAGAGAGATCTCTTCGGGGTCAGTGGAGGTCACGTAAAAATTATCATGTGTTGCCGTAGGAAGAGTTCCAATAGCAACATAAACTCCTGCACTCTCAGCAACAACTCGAATTGAATCTGATTGTTGTGAGATTGCTACTGATCTCGCAGAGGTGGTACTAGTCGCAAATGTTGTATTAACACCTACTGGTTTTAACGCACTCATCTTCTTATTATAGTTTTATAATATCTATTTATTATTCTTCGGTCTCTTCTTCAGGTTCTTCAATAGAACCTTCTACCTCAGACTGAGGACCATCGAAGATTGAAGCGGCGACATTAGGTCTACTTGCTTCAATTTTTTCTGCACTCTTGGCAAAAAGAATATCCTTAATTTTATCACTAATTTGTGATGAAGACTCGTCGGGACTGACGAGCATATCCATAAGTTCGTCCATTTCAAAAAATGTTACTACAAGAAATATTTAGATGACACCACCTGGAGGATTCTGAGTTCCTGGTGCTTCAGGATCTTTAGGTGATGTAGGTGCCTGCATTGAGTCTGGTGTGGCAACAGGTGCTGGTGTCATTCCTGGATCTGCTGGTGCACCAGTCATAGGATCAACCATTGAATTAGGATCAGGAATTATACCATTCTCAATCTCTTTTTCAATCAATTCATCCTGTTCCAGAATCTCTTCGTCAGTCTGTCTGAGGATATTTCTTCTTACATAATCCTGAGAGTAATACTTACCAATATATGGTTCTGCAATTTGTGCAAGATTCAGTCTCTCAGTAGTAAGTTCTGCTTCCTTTAGTTCAGCAAAGTGGTTGTCATACAGGAAGTCATATTGAATATGATCTGCCATGTACTCCCAGTCTTCGGGAGTGACAACATTCTTGAGAATAAGTTGAGTCTTCAACATGTCGTTAAACATCGCTGAGAATCTCTTTCTCATTCTTCCAACAAACTTGGAGAACTTGATTTCATCTCTCAAGATTTCAGAGGAACGACCCAGTGAGAAACCACCTTCACCTTCGATTCTGGTCTCAGGTACATTCAGAGCTCTGTAGAGTTTTCTCTGGAAATAATTGATATCAGTAATTTCACCAAGGTTTTGACCACCAGGAAGTGTAGTAATTTCAGTACCACGACCACCTTCTCTACGTGGTAACCAGAAGTCTTCCATCATGGACATGAACTTCTTGTCATCACGCATCTCACCAGTGTTTGCGTCATAGACCATCTTATTTCTATAACGCATCATGACATCACGAAGGTATTGTTCTGCCTTTACCTTAGGAAGATTGCCAACGTCAATGTAGAAAATTCTACGTTCTGGTGCTCTTGAAAGTCTGTAGATAACGAGTGAATCCTCAATCATCATCAACTGATTGAGAGGTTTGATTGCTTTATGCATCCATGAAAGAGTCAAACCCTTGTTTCTATCTACCAAACCCGAGGTACAATACACGACAGAATCACGAGTCAACTTGATTCCTTTCTGTGGATTACCACCGTAACCACCTCTAGAGGTTCCCATATCTGGAGTATAAAGGAAATACTCTTCGATTTCAGGGAAATTATATGCAGTTGGATTTGCAGACTGACCGAAGTCGTCTTTTACATTACCAACAGTTTTATCTTGTTTTTTAAGTTTACGGACGTATCTAATCTTCGAAGCGTCAATATATCTCAGTTCCTGAATACCATCCTGAGGATTCTTTTGATCAATGACTTTGTTATAATAGAGTCTCCCGTCAATATACCAGTTACGGAAAATCTCATGTGCCTTCTTATCAAAATCAAGAAGTTCACAAATATATCTAAACTCTTCTCTTACAATTTTTTTAATCTTATCACTTGCATTCAGATTCGACAATTCAATCTGTACAGGTGAATCGTTTGTATCAGATACGATTGCTTCGTTTACAATATCTTCAATTGCACTATCACACTCTGGATAGAGTGCCATTGTCCTATATCTACGAATTAAATCAGTCTCATTTCTGTAGAGACCTTCGATGTCTAAATTATAGCTACCAAAAAATCCACTACTGGCGAAGGCCTCAGACCCATCCTGATTAGAAGGAGGGATTGGAGAAACTACGCCAGGTGGATTCTTGTCGTTATCTTCAATTGAAAAACCAAATAATCTGGCCATTATATTTAAATACTAGACTTCTTGTCTAGTTATTTATCATTCAATCAGAACCTCTCCAGCATTACCTGCGGTAGACTCTTGTGAGTTACCGATGGTGAAGTACTGAACGTCAAAGGTGATATCAAACTCTTCGAGCTGATCACCATTATCATAACTCAGTTCGATTGCACCGATCTGTGTTGGGAAGATATCGAAGAACTTGTAAGTTCTCAATACTGAAGATTCACCACCAGCATTGGTAGTAGAGAATCTCTCAGCACTTCTACCGAGTTGAGTTACGAATGCATCGGTCATGTAAGACGATGGGTTGGTAACACCAGTTGCATCATCAAGTTTACTGATGACGTTTGCCCATCTTTCGAATGCTGTTCTGAGTTGGAAGTCCTCATCATTGATGACTCTAACTGTCCATGCATCGAACGTTCTATCACCAGCAATTTTCAGTTGTCTTCCTCTGAAAGGAACTTCAAATGAATTGGTGTTAGAAGCAGGGAGCTGAGCAGCTTTACAAAGGAACTTGAAAGTGCCGTTCTCTGCAGTATCGCCACTTCCCCAGGCCTCAGTGATTGCCGAGGGGAAGGATGGGATAGAGACTTCAAATAGGTTAGGGCGGGCACCCCCGCCTTGAAGTCTGGTCTTAAATTGTGAAAGTGTTTTTGTTTCAGCCATTGGTTAATCCTCCGTAGTTATTTAATAAAAAATCAAACAGTACCAACGACTTCCTGGAAGTCAACACCAGTTCTGGTTGCAACGAACGTCAGGGTGACGTAGTTGATAGACTTGGTTGGTTTCAGGAAGATGTCTGCTCTGAACTCATTGTTATCAATGACATCAGGTGTGTTGTTTGTCTCGTCACAAACTACCAGGAAGTCATAGAGACCTCTCTTCGCTTGAACGTCACGGAGGTAAGGTTCAACGATGTTCACGAAATTAGCTCTCGTGTTTGAATCGTTAAGTTCGAAGAGTTGAGTGTGTGCAGCTCCTTCAAGTGCTTGTTCAACAGTCAGGAACAGTCTTCTAACGTTGATTCTATCAAACGCAGAAGCGTAACCCAGAGCTGTCTTATCACCGAACAGAACAGTACCAGCTCCTCTTTGTGTGATAATCGAGTTGATTCGAGAACCATAGAGTTGATCTCTCTGGTTCTTCGTTGGGTTGTATGCCAGTTTGACTGCGTTGTTCAGAATACCTCTCTGGAGACCAGCAGGTGAGAACCAAGGATATGATTGGATTGAAGTTCTGACCATCAGACCAGCAATGTCACCGTTAGTTGGGATGTAACGGAACTGGTTGTTGAATCTATCGAAGGTGTACTTGTAACCCGAATCGAGAACAGCGTAAGACGATGAAGAGATTGGAGCGTAGTACTGAAGGAGATTATTCGTTGCAGTGTTGGAGTTAGTGACGTTTACAACGTTATCTCTATGTGGAGAAATTGTTGCAACACAGTCTTTTCTTTGACTTGCGATGGAGACCAGATAGTTAGCCTTAGCTTGTGACTGACTCTCAAGAGCCAGACCAGGACCCATGATCAGATAATCAACTGCGATCTCATCTCTGTTAGAGAAGTAGTTGTAACCAGTGATCAGGTCACCAAGTGTGGCTTCCATACCACCACCAGACTGATAATCACTACCATTAACGAGTGAGTAAGAAACAGCACCAAGTGCAGCAAAGTTACTATTTGCTGCGGTTTGTCCCCAGAGACCCTCAGTGGTTGTGTAGGGTGTGAAGCTGGTTGAGAAACCTGAAGCTCTTGGAATTACGTTGCGGATTGTATCTTCTTTGATTGATGGGTTGTAACCAGCGAAGATATACTTAGAATTAAGTGACAGGTAATCCTTATAGAATGTCTTGGTAGGTGCATCTGCATCTGCCTCAGCATCAGAAGCTTTAGACAGTGAGAGGAATCTCTCAAGGATGTTACCCTGGACACCTGTTACGTCACCCGTATCATCTACGACAACGATGTGAAGTGCGTCGTTACTACCCTTTCTCTGGGTAACGTACTGAGTATCAACAGGTCTAGGAGCAATGTTCTTCCAGTACAGTGTTGAGTTTGTCAGACCAAGTGTCTGTGCATCATACCAGTCGGTTACAGAACCACCAGAAATTGTAGTTGTATATGCGACTCCAGTCGAAGGTGTGATTGTTAAATCATCATTAGCTTTGAATGATGCACCGTCAAAGGACTGTTGATAGGTAACAGGAGTGACTGTACCTGCAGTTGAAACCCGATTCTGGAATGTAACTCCTTGACCAACTGTGACAGTTGAAACACCGATTGATGAACCAACACTAACAAAAGTTGCACCGAAACCAGTAACATTAAAATTACTATTTGCACCTGGAATTGTCAGGAACTGAGTACCTGCATTAACAGCTGCTGTCGTAAGTCCTGCAGAACTGTTGATGAAGATGGTAGTGTCGTTTCTATTAATCTGTGTAGTAATAGTTGTGACACCAGTTGTCTGATAATCATCAACTCTTGGGAATACTCTTTCAAGAACTCTGACTTCAATTGAACTGTTTGAGTTCTGAGCATCGGTGTTAACACCAGTGATGATACCCTTAAGGTGACCAGTGAATGTATTGACAGCACCGTTACCAGGGATGTTGATACTGTTTCTTGCAACAGAAACACCGTATCCAACTACCAGATTTTCTGCACCAGGGTTGGTGGATGCAATACTGATAATTTGGTCAGCTTTGTTGTCAATCGTACAAACCTTGAGACCATTACCCCATTGACCAGGGTTTTTGGTTGCGTAGTAGTAAGTAGCGTCGTCTTGATGATTAAGTTCGTAATCGTCTTGGTTCTCAATCAGAACTGTTGCACCTGCAGTTCCAACACCAGCATTAGCGTTGTTCAGGCTACCACCACCGACTCTAACAACTTTGAGGATTCCACCGTAAGAGAGGAATGAACTACCTGTCATCCAGTACTCATACTGTCTGTCAGTGCCGATTGGTTGTCCAAAAGTATCGAGGAATTGTTGTTGAGTCTCAATGGTAATTGGCTCGTTTACAGGTCCGATCGAGAAAGGACCAGCAATAGCACCAATGTTGTCAAGAACGTTCTCAGCTCTTCCAACAGTTAAGTCAACTTCCCTGACTAATACTCCTGGAGATAATTGAGGAGTAGGCATTTTCTATCTCTCCTGTGGGTCTCAGTTTAACTACTAATATTTAGAAATTTGACTGTTTTGAGAGGGTAAACACGACGTAAATCACCAATCTGGGTATTCCCACCGAGATTTTGGGCACTTATCCTTCTTTCGTTCCTTGACACCTTCTATAAAACACTCCTTACACACATAAGAATATGAGGAAGGAACCGCCCCTCTATCCTTTCTTGTTCTATAAAACCCATCGACTAAATTCTTGACCTCTCTACAACTCTTACACTTTCTGTCTGTTAGAAATAGGTGATTGATTTCTAGTTGTTCATCTAAATCCATTAGTAATCCCAAAGAGTCCAACCACCAGCAGTGTTTCCATATTCATCATATGTTGGAGCAGAGGTCCATCTATCTCCCTCATTGTCAACAAATACCCCATCATCAAGACCGTCATTCAAGAAACCAAATGGAGCCATGTCCTGTTCGATTTGATTCTTTTGTTCTTCATATAATCTCTTTCTGACATCCTGATCAGTCAGTTCTTTAAAGTAATCTTGAGCTACCAACCATGCATAGATGACCAAACACATAGCAAGGTCATCATTACATCCTTCTTCCGCTTCAAAAGAGTTTCCTTTCGAAATAAATGTAGTTAATTCTGATATAATCTCGTAATCATTCAACAACAACTTATTCTCTTCAATCATAGTCTTCAGGTTGAGTGATCCCACCTTCTTGACAGTCTTAGACATCTTGACGCCAAGTTGTGTTTTAGTTCCAGAAAACCCTTGTCCAACAACTTGACCTGCTCTACCTCTCATGGCACACATGAGAAGGTTTTGATACTCAAGATCGTATTGAAGAATTGAAGCAATCTGATCTCCGATGTCATTGACCTCACAGAGAATGAATGCATTGTTATATGACTTGGCAACTTCCCAGATGATATTGGGGAACAACATTGGTTTGATCGTATTATTACGATACTTGGCAACTACTTTATGTGGGAATGTTGTAATGTCGGCAACGATGAATGCAGAGTAATCCTCTCCAACACCCCTTGCAACGTCAACGGTAATTACATAGTCATTTTCCTTCTTAGGTTGTTCGTGGACATCAAGTCCAGCATTTTGTGTCAGAGGATTATCGTAAACAAGTGCTTTTAATTTACTAGGTGCAATCAGAGTATCAACAGATCCTAGGAACTCACACTCAAACTCAATCTTGAACTGTTGTTCAGATGTGTTCTTGATAGTCTGTTCTTTCCAGACTTCATCCCTACCAGGAACTTCTGACCAATGAACGTCTGTCGGTACATATTCGTTTGCACCCTTCTCCGCATCATGCCACATACGGTAGAAGTGATTCATACCGTGTGGGGTAGAGACGATGATTACCTTCGTTGATTTACCAGAAGTAATAGTAGGATAAACAGAGGCAAAGAACGCATCTGCAATATGATTTGGAACGAAGGCAAATTCGTCGAGGAAGAGAATGTTAAACGACATGCCTCGGACAGCACTTGCAGACGTAGAAGCTGCCAATATCTTACTGCCATTTTCTAATTCGATGTTTCCTTTATTCCAGACCAAGATTCCTTGTTGCATCCATGTCGGGAGGTTTTCATATGCTGTGGCAAGTCTTGAAAGAAGTTCTCTAGCAGTCGTTGCCTTGTTTGCCAGGATACCTATATTAACACTATCATTGAAAATTGCGTAGTGTAAAAGATAAGACACACACGTTGTAGACTTACCAGTCTGTCGAGGCATCTTACAGATATTAAATCTGTTCTCGTGGAAGTTTTTAATTAACTTTTCCTGAAAGTCATAGGTCTTGAATGGTTGAAGACCATGGTCCAGGGTTACAATCTGGACGTAATTTTGTGCAAAGTAAACTGGGTCGTCCTTACACTTAATATACTCTTCAATTTGTTCTTTAGTAAATTCAATCGGTGTATTCGCCTTCTTAAGAAGGGGATTACCAAGATATACGTCACTTGCCATGAAAAATTAATCCTCAATAAATGTTACTCCACAACTTGCAGATTGCATAACACCTGTTGCTTCGATTGCAACAGCAAGTTTTGTTTGTGGTGGGAGTGCAATTCTTAAGTTATCTAGGTCAAAATGGTCAGGTGCTCCAGATGTAATATTGAAAATAGCAATTGGAGTTCCACCAGTAATTGTTGCGTCAGTTGTGGAATATGATGCTGCGTTTCCAATAGGGGTAAAGTCTAAATTATTTGTAGAATATGTTGGATCAATATAAAGATAAAGAGTACAAGGGACTGATGCAGATGCTGTGGTTCCAGCAGTCAACCTTTTTATTAAAAGTTCTCTGGTATTGATTTTATTGTTTTCAATTAAATTACTTTTAATGGTGAGTAGATGATATTTTGTATCGGTAGTATTCATACCACCCGTCTTTGCCCTTCTAGCACCAATTGGATATGTTGTTGTGTTAATAACACCTTCGATAGCACCCAACATAGATGCACCAGATACTGTTACACCAACACCAGTATTTCCGTTTAGTTCAGCTGCGACATAACCAAGTTTAAGTGATGGGTTGTCAAGGTGAACATCATTATGTCTATTGGTATAATGAATGTGATGAATGGGCATCATATCACCAGTAGTTGGGTTTTCAATAGCAAACCTCATTTCACCTGCACCCAACCAACGGAAGTTGATTTGATATACATTCAATTTTGTTGGATCTAATGTAACTCCTGATGGGTTTGTAGTTCCACCAACACCTGTTAGAGTATCAAAATTCCAATCATCTTGATATATCCAGTTGGTTGAATTTGCAACACCCGCTTGTGCTGTTGTCGATGTTGCTACAAGTGTTCCAGAACTTACTATAGAGAATGTTCCTGTTTTTGGTCCTACACTTGTAGATAAGAATTCAATATATCCATTTTGATAATCAGTAATCCAACCAGAAAAAGTATTTGTTCCAATACCTGTTGCATTTTGAGTAGCAGTTCCTGATGGAATAGTTACAGTAGTTGCAGTTCCAGCAAGAGTGACTGTTATGTCTTCTGATCCACTAGTAGGTGTTGTAACTTCAAATCTATGAATGTGTGCTTTACCACCATTCTCTCGCAGAATACCAAATTTTCCTTCAGTACTATAACCAACTTGAAGTGCTTGTTCTTGTGCAAAAAATCCTGCTCTTTGTGTATATCCTTCTACACCACCAGAAAACTGTGCTGTGAATCTTCCAAGAGCACCTTGTCCTGGTCTATATCTTACTGCTCGTTTTGAACGAACAACACCATAACCATATGCACCAGTTCCTGTTGATGCAGTCATCAAAGTATTGGAAGTTGTTATGCCAGTTCCAAAAGAATATCTTTCAAACTTATTAGAGTCTAATCCGTAGAGAGCATCAAGTTGAAATACTGGTGTGATTTGAGATACTATTTGTTCTCCAAACGCACCACTACCACTTGCAGTTCCATTACATCCATCAATATTACCGTACCTATCTGCACAAATATAAACTTCAAATAAACTTCTTTCTTGGTTTAGATAATCTTGTGTAGTCTTATTCCACTGTGCCATAATTTATACCCAATCTAATTTTGCTGGATGATATCTTTTATCATCTTTGATTTTTATAGATTTATCAGATGTCTCTTTTACATAAATCTGTTGAACAATAGCACCAGGGTAATCATCTTGTAGATACTCTGCAAGTTGATTCTTTGATGGAATACCATTTTCAGTAACCATAGAAATTCTATGAATACTACCTTGGTACATTACATCTGCTGAAAACTCTTCACCTACACTTTGAGTGTTTGAATCAGAGCCATTTACAATGAGTGTATCAACATGTTGAATATTGACACTTTCTTGAAGAAAATCTTTAAAACTTTTCATATCAGCACTTCCACTTTCTTAACGCCAAAGCCTTACGGGTTGGTCTACCCTTCTCATCCTTCATAGGCCCCTTCATTCCACCCATACGAGCACAGAATGATCTCTTTCTTGGACCACCTTCTGGTTGAGGTGCCTTGAGATCAGAACCAGGATTTTCTCTTTCGTATGACTTACGACCCTTTTCGTTCAGACCACCCTCAGGATTTTTTCCTTCCTTTCTCTGCCATGCTGCAGACTTCTCTTCAAGTTCCTCAACCTCTTCACTAACACCAACATTCAGAACAGAGTCCGAGGGTTGGAATGTTGTCTTGTCAAATCTCAAAAGATTACAACCAGGATAGAACTTATCAAGTGCATCTTGAATTTCAGATCTTGTAGGATTTCTTACCTCAGGGAAAAAGAGTTTCATATTCATATATTTCCCTCTCCAAGAGAAAGAAATCAGAAAGATGTTTCCAGTTTTAGGAGGAATTCTTGTTGCCTCTTCGAGTGTAGGACACTCTTTCTTCCCGTGAATAGGACACTCTTCACCTTTCTTGCTCCCCATACATGTAGCTTCTTCTTTCTTGACGCAGTTTGGATATCTCTTACCAAACATGGTCTTCATACCTTTCTTCTCATATCCCTTCCAGCACTTCTCGTCTATTACCTCAACCTCAATACCAGCAGCTCTCATTGCTTTGATCTGCAGATCGGTAAACTCAGGAAGAGCCATGTACTCTTCTTTCTTAGTTGAGTTACCCCAATTAGCAGCACCAACTTTACGACACTTCACCAATGCACCAGAGGCATATGCAGAAGGCCATACGGAATAACGTGACTTGACCTTATGGTAACAAGCATCCTTAGAACCAGAACCCTTACCCTTCTTGTCTTTTGCTTCGTTGATGTCCATGTCCTCTTTTACCTTACGGTCAGTTTTAACATTTGTTGGTTTTGAAGCTCCAGACTTTTTCTGTTGTCCTGGATCTTCTCTTCTCTTAGCAGCCTGTGCTGCAACTCTTTCTTTCTTGGACATACTTGCCCTTTTGGATGAAGATACACACTTAGGGATACCTTCACCAGGTTTGTCACTCGCACAAGAATCACCTGTTACAACATTGACCCAACCTTTCTTACCATCTTTAGATTTGGACTTACCAAACCAATCACGAAGACCCTCCTCAGAAACGGTATGACCATTCTCCTTACGGAGCATTCCCTTAGGATCTACATCGAAACCCTTTGGAATATCCTTACATTTTTTATCGGTGTAACAGTAATACTGTCCAGCATCACACTTGCCGTTCTTAGCCATTCAACTGAGGAGTATTTAATATTATTTATCAGAGACCGACTGCTGTGTATGTATCCAGTTCGAATGCCAATGATTTCCACTCAGAACCAAGATACATCTGTACTTTGTTCTCGGTTGTGTTAAAGATCAATTTAGAAGCACTTCCATCAGATTCAGTAGAAGTAAAACTTTCACTGAAGTCTGTACCTTGAGCAATAACTATGTTGACAACAGGAGTAGCGGCCATCTCCTATCTTTTTAACTATTTAGATCTTTGTTGACGTTTTTCAACATTTTTTGCAAATCTGCGGTACTGCCTACAAAAAGTGCATTATTAGTTACCGAGGTAGGTCCTTTATCCTTTTCCTCATTTACATCTTTAAGTTTTTTCTGCAAATCCATCAATTTATCAGTTGCGTCTGATACGTTTTTAATTAACTGTCCAGCAACTTCATATGCACGAGGCATCTCACTCTCTTGAGCAAGTTCTAAGATGCCATTGATTGCTTCTTGACCTTTTTCAATGATCGAATATAAATTACCCCTGGTATATTCGTAGTCTTTACGGATATCTTCGTTGGAGTTTTCAAATTTTTGGATTTGTTTTTCGACACTTTTAACTTCCTTCTTTACTTCGATGGGTTCAACATCAAAAGTTTCATTAAGCTTTTCATACTTATCCATACTCACCTCACAAAATAGTACCATCAAACCCGAAGTCATCTCCGAGTTCAATCATGGCATTATCGGCAGCGTTAATATTAAAGACCTTTGTTCCACTGACATGATTCTGAAGAGGTGTCCTATCTTGAGCTCTCCTGACGAGAATCTTATTGTCTGAAACCGTCTCTACATACATCTCCTCCTGATCCACATAGATGTAAGATCCTTCAGAGATTGCTGAACCATTCTCAACATCAATCACAGTCTCACTCATATCAACGTTTTCTGCGAGAAGTGTTGCAACTACACCATCATATTCTTTGAGCGCTCTTGGTGTGACCTGATATGTAATATCTCTCTCGTACTGATTACCACCCTTATTGCCAGTAACGTATCCGATAGAAACCTTTTTGATGATATCGCTGGAAACGTCTCTGAGAGGACCGAAGACCATGGTCTTGACGGTGAATGTGAATGTATACAGAAGAGCTCTTCTTGTATCGAAGTTCCCCTCATATTCATCTGACATATCAATGTTGTCTAAGACAACAGGGACATTTCTTACCTCATTAAAATTACCAAGGAATTTAATCGGGAGAGTGTAACCTGGTTGAAAATATGGAACGATTTGTTCTACGATCTGCAACATGTCATCATTCAGTTTTGTGTAAACTGAAAGGACAATCGTCATATTATATGGAACAGGTAGATAGGTCTTTCTTTCCTCAGTTCCATCCAAGGATTTGACAACCATCTGTTGTGTTTGAGTAGTCTTACGTGAAGGATCGTAAGCAAGATTGGTAAACTCAAATGACATTCTTGGAAGTGTCATCTGTGTCGGATGATTCAGATCAGGGTTCTGATTCAACCTTGCAAGAAACTTCTGAGTAGGACCATATGCAAGAGGAACCTTTATAATACTTGTGGTATCATCAGAGTCATCTTTGTGTTTGATCTGTATACCGTTAAACATTGATCCAAAACCAATGATAACAGATCTAAAGATCTCGTTGTAAAAATACTCAAACATTATTTTACAGGTATATACCTCTATTTAACAGATTTGTATCAAGGCATTCCAAATGGATTACTTTGTGAGAAGTCAATGATAGTGTCAGCCTCGATTTCAATATTGTCATTGTCTGCATATGGATCGACAAGATCATCATCATTTGTTCCACCAATGACGTACTTAGCACCAGAATCTTGACCAGTCAATACCTCACCAACCTGGAAGTAACCATCTACAATACTTACCTCCATGATATCGTTGACACCATCCCATTCCTTGACTCTTGCAGTGGTGCTTGAAATAGATCCAGTGACAACCTCATTGAATATAAACGTCCCACCAACAGAAACAACATTATTGACTGCAGGACCAGAAAGTGTGACTTGTGGTGGATGGTCATATCCTTCACCACCTTCGATAACATATACCGCAGTAACAATACCAGAAGCAGAAATAGTTGCAAGACCGACTGCATCTCTTGTTGGACGTGGGAATGCTGAGTCGAACGTAAACGTGTTAGCATCAAAGCTATAGACTATCGAAGAATCGAAGATAGGATACGTACCAGAACTATTACCAATAGAAACAGTTGGAGCTTTGTAGTAACCAGAACCACCATTTGTAACTCTGATAGCCTGAATAGAACCAGCAGTAGAGATACCAGTGGTTGCAGCAAATCCAGATCCACCACCACCATTCACCGTGATTGCTGGTGGGACAGTATATCCACAACCAGCATTTGTGATGTGAATTGCAGATACTCTTCCAGACTTACCATCACACGCAGGATATGCATAAGAGACGGAGGCAATACCTGTTGCAGTAACTCCACCTGGAGGTGCTGAAGAGAAACCGACTACGGGTTGGGCAGTAAATCCCTTACCCATGTTTTGAATTGTGATTTCATTGACTGCACCTGTAGCACACCAGTCCACTTCTGCTATTGCAGTAGATCCAACACCAATCAAATTCAAAGTTTGAATATAACCAATTTGTGCAATCTCGTCGTCGATTGTATCAACACCAGTATCGATAACTTCGTCTTCATATCTAAAGAGTTCACATCTCAACTCATAGATATATGTCTTCTTAAGTTGATAGAATGGTTGTTCGTGTTCAACAAACTTAATCTCAAAAAGTCTATCTCCTAGTGGGAAGTAAATAAGGTCACCCTCTTTAGGTCTGTCAGTCAGTTCCATGTTGGAAAGACCTTCAGTCAGTGGTGCAATATAGTTTTCAAATCTTTCTTTCGAAATGATCAACTGAAGATCATCTCTATTTTCAATACCAAATTTTGATAAGATTGTTCCTTGTCCAGTATATCCTTCGTAATTATCGATATATGCTTCTAATGGATATGCATTCTTAAACTCAGATTCAATTACTTCCTTTATAATTGAATTGGTTGTAGCATAAGTTCTTGGAAGATAATATACTTCCACACCATACATCTGCAACTGTTCGTTGACAAGACTCTGGATTAGGTTTTGTTCGGATCTAGTACCGTTTAGAAAAAAGGGATTTAACATATGTCATCACCCTATCATGTCAAGAGGTGGTAACTCATATGTGCTCAACATTCTCTCCTGAATACGATCGAGTTCTGCTTGTGCATCGTCATATAATTGTCTTCCATTGAACTCAATACCACCAGGCAATTTGACTCCTTGGAATTTAATCAGGTTCTGACCCCACTGTCTCTTGATAAGTGATGTTAGATATGGTTTCAAGAAAGAATCATTGTAAACTCTTGGATAGTCATTAGGATCAGCAGTTCTCCAACAATCGATAATAATAAACTCACCGACTCTCAGGTTACTCCAATCAACATCAAGATACATCCTATCTTTTCTTTGATTGAATCTGATCTGTTTATGTGTATTCAGAAGGAAGTTCATCGTTTCCAAATACGACATAGCCATTGAGTAACTTAACAAATCTGTGTTACCCCAGTAGTAGATATCGTTCAGGAACAGTTGATACTTGAAACTGAACATGTTCGATGAGCTAATTGATTGAGCATCATCGTATTGAAATACTTTGTTGATCCCGATAACGTTAGGTGGGATCTGAAGAAAGTTACTATTTTCGTAGTATGTGTATGTTGTTGCAGTTCCTACGATATTAGTACTTGCTGATGTCGAAGCAATACCAACCGATGAACCTGCAGAAGGTGCACCTGGAGGTCTTGCCTTTCCTCTATCAACATCAGCCTGAGTGATTTGATACTTGAGATATGTTTGTCCTACACCATCAAAGTGTCTCTCTTGGAAATACTGGATGGCATCATCTACAAGATCTTCGATTTGTTCATCTGCAACGTTGATCTCCAATACAGGAGCACCCAACTGTCTCAAACAATAATCAATAAGTTCTTGTCTAGTACTTGGCTGTGCCATCTATAATTAGACCTATCTATATGTCTATTTATTTAATAAATCCGTGATAGTATGAAGCATATTCTTGATATCATTCACATCAGTTTTCAAGTTTTCAACTTCGTCTTGTAAATCAAAGAAACTTTGTTGTTGATTGGTTAATGCTTCACGACGTTTCACATACGACTCAAAGTCATTTTTATTTTTATTGACAACGGCACCAGAACGGGCATCCCTATAATACCCGTCCATACCTTCAACTGGAATCAAATTTGTCATTATGCTAATGCTATTGCTCTGAGGTTTCTAATCATTGGTGCAACTGCCTGATCGGTAGAAGTACCAATAACCTTGATTCTGAAAGATCTAAAGGATACTAAATCGTCAACAGTGTACTGGTATTCTCTGAAGAGGTTTGGTGACGGATTGGTCTCGTAAGAGTCTCTCTTAGGAACAAACTCATCAGGAGTTCCATTACTATTACCACGATCAAGAACTTGACCATTCGAACCAAGATTTGCATATCCAGGGAAAGGAATAAAGACTGTTTCATCAACAGGTGCATCTTGATCAACAGAATAGAAGACTCTAATGTCATTTCTAGTTGTACAGTATCCATCCAACAAGACTTCAAGAGATGTTGCAGGATTTTCTAAAACAATGTTCTTAGAAACATAGAAGAATCTATTTGGATCATCTGTTGTTGTAGCCACCCTAAAGTCATCAGCGTAGTTGGTGATAGGTTGATTAACTCTGTTAGATGTGAATACGACAGATGCATTATCAAGGTCAATTGCTGGACTTAATCTTGTATCTGTTGTTACAAGATTGAATAACATAGAGAATGATCTGTCTCCAGGGAAGAGATCAGAATCTAATAAGAGTTCCTCATTTCTTGCAGATGAAACCATTCTAAGAGAATCAAAATAATTCTCGTTAAACAGATTAACTCTCTGATATCCCTGATCAATCATATTCTCTTGATTGCCAGAAACACTTGATGCACTGACTGTTCTAGCCTGAGAGATCAAAGTTGTTCCAAGAGGTGTGATGTTTGTGACTCTTGGGGTAATCAAATGGAACGGTAAGTTATAAGTAGACTTCACATCAGGACCACCAGCAACCTTTCTCTCGTTGAAGTAAAGTGGGGGGAATCCTTCAGAGTTTGATGGTGCTCTGTTGGTACCATTGGCATTCATTTGAATTTTCACATAGTAGTAATCAAGTCCAATTGGTGCTTCTTCAAGGTCAGATGCATTTACCTGAATCAGTTGATGTTCTCTATTAATTCTTCTAAGTGATACACCATTCAACTCATACTTGTATACCAATTCATCAGCTGCATGGGTTGCGATCGTAGTATTATCAACACCTCTGGTGATACCAGTGAGTGTTCTTCCAGAAGTACCTGTGTAACTAATGATTTCATTACCAATCTTCACGTATCCAGGATTGGTGCCACCAACTCCAAGATTTTCAAATGTTTCATAATTAGTTGCTACACCTTCGAGAGTAATGAAGGATGTTGTATCGAACGTATATTGCTGTGCAAGAGTACTTGGAGTTACATCACTTCTTGTGTCTGAAATAGTGACCCTGTTGACATTAGAGTACAAACCATGATTTCTCTTGAATACTCTAATGTAATCACCCTGATGAGTAATAGCAATTGGTGATGTAGGAACGACATTTCCACCAACACCGTTGAGTTCTGTAGTGAAACCAACATTGTTTTCATAATACAATGGATATGCAGAACTGGTAGAGAAGTTACCCTGAACATTTTCGAGAACAAGAGTGTTGTTTCCAAGAATTTCTTGTACTGAAAGTTGAATATTAGATCCAAGATCAAGAGAACCAACACTAACTGGAGTCAATACATCACCAACAACATAACCACTACCTCCTGCTCTAATTGTTGCACCAATTGCAACACCATTTTGGATGGTGATATCTGCAGTACCGTTTATACCCTTACCCGTAATTGCCGTAAGTGCAACACCAGTGTAAGTAAATCCACCAGATGAAGGTGTATATCCAGCACCAACGTTTGTAAGTGAAAGATCACCTGTTGCAGAACCAGCTAAAGCAACAAGAGTACCTTGTGCTCCAATACTTAACTGTTTGACGGTATTACCAAGTGTTAGTCTTTCAGGTACACTGGCATCATTGACAGTTGTACCAAGTCCGACTCTAATTTGTCTTGGCTCAAGTGAAAGTCCATTTGTATCGACTACACCAAGAGAATCTGGCAATCTTGGGTTGAAGAAAGAAACACTACCAGATTGTTTGAAATTAGCTCTATAGAGTTTGAACTTAAGGTCTTCATATTGACTTGGTGTCCAAACAGAAGCGTTTTGTGACTTGAACAACGAACCAAGGAGAGGCTGTTCTGATACAATAACCTGATCAGACTCACCACCACCTAATGTAGTGATGTCTGCTTCACCAAGTCTACTAATATAGACGGTATAGTCTGTTGAGTGAGACATCAAGACCATCGCATATTCAGTCTCTCCCTCAAGATAGACTGGTGATGGGAATTGGAAAGTCGTTGCTACTGTACCGTCTTCACTGAGGTTGATCTTGTCTGGATCAAGTGATACTTCAGAGAAAGGAAGAACTCTAGCATTTGGTGTACCAAGTGTTGTTTCTCTGATGTGGAATATTACAGGAGCACTTTCGCCCTTTGTTCTAAAGTAGAAGTCAACCTTCGTGACAAAGATACCTGTCTTATCATCAACTGTGAATGTTTGAGCCAGTGGGTCACCACCACCATTTCCACCACCAGCAGGTGGAGCTGGTGCTGGTTCAACAATAACGATTGGTTCTGGGGGATCAGGAGCCTCAACGTCAATATCAAGGTCAACATCTGTAATTTGAGTATTCGTATCTGTAGAGATAACTTGAATAGTATTAGATGTTGCAGTGTCTCTAATAGTCTGGAACTGAACAAAGTCTTGTGTGACGACTGATGCATTCTTAAGAGACAACGTGGTCTCTTGAGTAGTTTGAAGAGTACCTTGTGAATAGAAAAGTGCGTCACCAGCGGTGGTTGTTACACCTTCGATTGAGCTATTCGTGCTACTGTTTGTAAGTCTGAATGAAGATGTTCCAGCTTCAAATGTTGGATTTGCAGAATTGCCAGTAGGTGGAACACAGAACGAACCCTGAATAGTACCAACTCTATCAGATGTAATTCTTCTATTTGTAACCCTTGCCTGAGCACCACTGGTTTGACCCGTTAAGATCATGTCAGTTTCAATCCAGCCATAGAATTCTGGTGTATCCTGAGACTGTAGACTAAAGAGGTCTACATTGAGGATTGTTGATGATTCCGAATAATTTGCAGGAATAGTAAGGTCACGATTGTATGGGTTAGTGATGTAAATGTCTTCAGGTGCAGAGAAGGGACCAAACTTATGATTTGAATTGGCAACTCTAAATGTAATTTCTGGAATGGAATCAGTATTATTTGCCACTGAACCACCATTGTTCATTGTACCAACTACAGTCTCTCCGATGGTAAACGTACCATGCTGCATTTCAATTTCAATTAGTTTTGGAGTACAGAATTTTGTAACATCGACAGAATCAAAGAATGAATATAGTCTAGTAAATGGTTTGAATGATCTTCCATCAAAATTAATATTACGAGATCTCATAAAGTTGATGATCTCAGTATTAATCACGTTAGTACCAAGTGATTCAGTATCAATATTCTCAGTAATTGTATGTTGAACACCAGTTTGTTGTTGATTAAGGGAGATTGATGATGTTGCAGTAATATTATTTGTTGTAGTTGTCGTTGTGGTTGTTTGGGCAATATCAATACCAACACTGGCACTACCACCATCACCAAAGTTGGTAGAAGCGTTTGAAGAAACTGTGTTCTGGGATGTTGATGTACTCTGATTGACTTGGTTATCCAAGGATATATCCAAGTTGACACCAGTCGTTTCCCAGGAGTTCCAAATAATTGGAGTAACACCTACACTCTGACCATCTGCATTTGTAGTGATTTCTGCACCAAGTGCTTCTACAATACCTTGGAAAGAACCTTCCATCATGACACTATTGACTTCCAACAGAGTGGTGTCAATCCAGACATCAACATCTGGGATCAATTCAATGTTTCCTTGCCAGAATTGAACCAGGTATGGTGTGACGTTCTCAACTCTTGTTGCAAATGGTTGATTCAACCACTCAACATCAGAATAGTCAAGTGTTACCATTTGACCAGTTCTTCTTACGTTAACACCTACAGGATCTGCAAATTCAGCATCTTGACTTGTATTGGAGGTTGTTCCAACACCACTGATTGCATTAGTAGCAAGTTGAAGATTTAGTGCAGTGGTATAGTGAGCTGGTCTCAAGATACCATTTTTTCTATCAATGGCATTTCTGATACCAATTGTTGTATCTTGAGGTGCAAGGGTAGAGAAGTTATCTACAAATATTCCAGACTTAAATCTATTAAGTCCATTAGCATCACTGACAAACAGGTTGAGAGTCTGAGTCTCCATTAAACTCAGTGATGTATAATATTCAAGACTTGCAATTCTTTGCTCAAGTTTAGCGATATCACTCATCTGATATCTCTTATGATCAATAAATGATACTTGAGCGTCAGAAGTATTATAAAGATATGCTGGGAGATACACCGTAGCAATATTCATACAATTGCTAATTGGATCAGGTGCCTTTGGATTATCGTCAGGTGCACCTTGAGCTACACCAATTCGACCAGTGGTATCTACGTATAATCTATCGATTCTTCCTAAGAAATAGGAATAATCAAGAGTCATAGATTCATCAGATGCCAAGATGTGGGATGAACTGTGTGTTCTACCATTTTGACCATCTTCAAAAGTTCTACCACTGAATTCGAATGGAGAGTTTGCCCCTTCGGAGATTGAATATTCGGTGACTCTTGGTCTTGCATCAATAATATCAGAGACTCTAGAATTTCCGATCACACCAATATCCTTAGTATAATCGAATCCTTCGTAAGAATTGATTGTGGTGATGTCACCATCATCAGAGTCTTGATATCCTGCAGATGCAAAATAAACTCTGATTTTTCTTGCAGGTACTGGTACCTCAGACTTTCTCAATATACGAGAGTAATCATAGATTGATTGTCTTTGACCATTATCAAATTTAAAGTCGGCAGTTATTTCCTTAGAACCAGCCTTAACACCAGACGAAACACCATTTACATTTGAAGTTTTGAATTTAATAACTTCATTGTTAGAAAAGCTTGTGCTGTTTAAGTATGTAAAAACAACCTGTGTATCATCAATTTTCGATAATAATATACCTTTTGCACCACTTGTCTGACCGATTAAAGTTTCGCCTATAATCAGATCATTAGTGGTCGAAGTTTCACCATCAAGTTGTCCTAAAGTCATATTAGGAGCAACTGGATCACTGTTATCTTCAGATTCAAAAATACCATAGATCTTATATACATCTGGTATGTTTAGTGAAATTACTTCATCCTGAACTCTAGTTCCATATGGATAGTCTCCATATACAAGACCATCATTTAAGGTTGTAGAGCCAATACCAGATGCAGAATCTTTAGACTTACTAATAACAAGATCTTTAGCGATACTTCTTGTTTTAACTTTTGATTTAAGGTTAGTCTTTCTGAGAGTAGTAATCAATCGTGAACCACTATCATTTGTACCTAGACCATTGATAGTCAAAGTTGTTGATCCATTTGTCAGAGAGATCTTATCCTCTGTTAAAATTTCAGTCGTACCGTCCGATCTGATAAGAGTATATCTTTCTTCGTCAAATGGTAAGAATACTTCATTATCTCCTGCATTGATTGCGGCAGTAGAATTATTTGAAATATTAGTAGTATATTGTCTTCTGATTGTAATATCAGAACCTACAAGACTTACATCACTGATATTGAGTTTAGGTAATGTACTGTATAATGCTTCATTACTAGCAATATTACCAGACCCAGGTCCACCAGAAACTTTAGTTGAAATTAATTTCAAGTTCTGAACAGTTTCGGATGATGTTGGAAGAGCACCATTACATACGCCATTTACGGTTTGAACAGCCTCAATGTCAAAATTAGTTGTTGCAACACTAACAACTCTACCAAAACTTTGGATGTCGAGTGAATCTCTTGAATAACTGACAAGATTGCCTACGGTAACAATTCCAACAAAAGTAAATCCAGCATCGGCAGGGATAGAGACTTTTGACTGAGAACCACTTGCTGCAGCAACATTTGCAGAACCAAAATTACGAACAGAATCTTGAACAAGGTCTCCAGTAAATGTATTTGCAGTACCTACAATACCATGGACCGATTTTACATCCGATAATGAATAATTAGTATCATCTGTTACGAATCTTGCATCATCCAAAACTCCATTGAACAGAAGTCTCTCACCTCTGTGGAAGTTTCCATTGACACCATAAGCAGTTAGTGCCGTTCCTGCAGATACATTGTACTTCAGGAATCCTGTAGCACCACTCGACTCACCTTTGATGTGAGTCGATGTTGTAAGTGTGACAGGTTCATTTACTGAAATATCAGAATATGTTTGAATGTCAAACAATGAGAGGTCCCATTGATTGATGTTGGGAATACTTGAGTCATAAGAACCAGACTCAAGAGCAAAGTCATATACTCTAGCAACACCAATTTCTTTTCCTGCTGCTACCAGTTGATCAGAACCTACTCTTTCGCTTCTTAAACTTAATGATCCGTCTGTATTAATACCAATAGTCGCAGAACCATAAACTCTATTCAATGTCAGAGTTGGTCCAAAACCAAAGTTTACAGCCTGATTTTTATTAGTCTTCTTTGTTCTTGGTTTGAAGAAGTCAATCAGTGTAGGGGCAATTGTCTCTACCTCATATCCTTTAACATATGCTTTACCAGGACTTACCTTATAGATACCTAGGTTGTCATTTGGTGTTTGACCATAATCAGTGGTTTGGCCCTCTTCAAATATACCTCTGTTTCCTTCGTTATCGTTTAGACTATTTCTAACAGTTGTTCTGAATGCCCTTACATAATAATGTCCTGACTCATCGAAAGTTCTTCTTGCAAACTCATCACCAATAAAATTGTAGTCAGTATTTGTATTTACAAGTCTAAGTATACCGTCCTTAACTTCGGACAATTGGACAAAATTCGCATCTTCAAAATTGTCTAGTGCTTTCTTGGCGAGATATGTACCAATTTTTAATCTATCTGCACCAGGAGCAGTGAAATTATTGAAACCTTGAGCATTATCTGCAAGATTTGGATCAATATCTGAAGATACGATTTCTTCAATAACATCCAAACCAACCCTGTAGGAAGGAGTATTACTATACTGATCAAGAATAAGAGTCTCAGCACTTACATTGACAAAATGCCCTCTTAAGAAATATACACCATCAGAAATGTTGAATGACGAACCAATGATAGGTGCATTTGATGGGATAGAAGTTGCAAAACCTTCACCTGCTGAGATAAAGGTTGATGCATATGTAATAATCTTACTTGTTAATAAAATTTCTCCACTTAAGAAAGTGCTAACCTCTTCGTCAGAAGTTGCGGAGTTTTCATAGTTCAAATAAAGAGTATATACACCTCTTTCCGATTCTTCGTTTGTAATATATTTTACGACTTTTGCGGTGACACCAGAAGTAGCACCAGTAATTGTTGTATTAAGAATTTGATCCAGGTAGATACCAACAGGAATACCTAAGAATTCTGGTTCAATTTGAATACCATAATAATCTTTAATGTAAGTCAGATCACCAGGAATTACCTTCGCACCTTCTTTGAAGAAATGGTTGCCCATTTGTTCAACTTGATTTTGCAGAATAGACTGCAGACCAGTCAGTTCTCTTGCTTGAACTGGGAAACCAGGCTTAAATAAAACCTTGTAATAATTCGACTGCGGATCAAAGTCGTCAAAATACGGAGCGACATTGAGATTAGTTTCCTGTGGCATATCTCTTAAAATTGCAAGATAACTTTAACGTCTTCTTTCTGTGAAGCTGATCTAGTAACTGAAGGTCTGTTGTCAACATAAATGATGTCACCAGAGTACTTATCAGACTCTGGATTAGAGACTCCTTTAGTGAAGTCCTGACCCAAGTAGTAGGTACGATTATTTATTACCGTTGAGACACCCGTAAAAGCACCGTCAATTTGAAGAGTATTTCCAGATGTAGGAATAATGTCTACGCTACCACCACTTACAGGATCGGCGGTGAACTTTAATTGTCCGAATCCATACTGAGGTGTGGTAAGTTTTGTACCATCAGTATTGAAACCAGCAGTTCTTCTGTCCTGCCAATACTTTAAGATGCCAGTTTGTTGATCGTATGAAACAACTCTACCAACAGCAGTTGAACCAAGACCAACAGTCTGAGTAACAAAAGTATCTGCTGTGAATTTTGCTTGACTATATCCAGTACCAACCAATTTCAGTGCATATACTGCACTGGCTTTGTCAAGTGTCAAATTAGTGGTTGAATTGTAAGCCTTTGGATTCTTAACAATACCAACTTGTGCAAACTGGTTACCAGTGATGAAATCTGGGTTCTGAGTATCATTTTCAAATCTTGCATAAGAGAGAACATTATATGCACCCAACTCACGATAAATGTCAGCACCATGACCACCACTAGGAGGAATGATTACATCAAATACTGGAGTAATTGTTCCTGTAGGAACACCACCCCTTTCAAGATCTAGTGTACCGAATGAATATCCTTCACCACCTCTTGATACAGTGACAGACTGTACTTTGGAGTCATTGTTGATAACAACAGTTGCTTCAGCACCTCTACCATCACCAAGAATAGGAACTCTTGTGTAAGTTACATTAGCTGTTCCAATACCAACACCACGATTTCTGATCGTGACGATTTTTAACTGACCACTTGTACCTGCATTTTCTCTAACTGATTGGTAAGATGCATTAGTGTCCCAGTCAGTTGGAACGGCAATATAATTCGTAGAATCAAACTTAATAATTTGATTTGGTTTGATAGTATAAAGATATTTCCAAATATAACCATCACCACTACTTCCAGCTTGTCTTGGTTCTAAGTCAGTGAAATTAGGTTCATCGAGAGAAGGACCACCTCTAAAACTATTCTCTGGATTTGCGTTATTGAAGAGACAAATATAAACTTTATACTCACTATTCATTACATAGAAGTTGGAGTCATAGATATCAAATGCTCCAGATGGTTGAGAAGGATTATCTCTGTCAATATCATTTCTCCACATGTCGTATGTGGTACCTGACTGCCAAGAAATCTTTCTTACAACCTGACTTACATCACCACTGTTGATCTTTTTAAGGGCCAACATAGTATCCCAATAATAATTGGAATCATCTAAACTATCCTTTGGTGCAGGAGGAGCAGTATTCCAATCACTCTGAAACTCAGGAGCATCTGGAAGACCAATCCATGCATAATACGAATTAGAAGAATCTTGTACAGAATCTACAAAATTTTTCGCATTCAAGATACGCAGTTGATCAGTAATTATCGCAGCCATTTGTTAGAGGACTTTTTTCTTATTTAGACGTTAATTTAGACCGTGAACAAGTTCGGATAGATAACAATCGTTCCACCCATACCAGCGTGAGTTGTACATTGATAGTACAGCGAGTTTGGTGCACTGAATGGAACTTCAAATCTCAGAGTTCCGTTAGACACTGCATTATTTGTAACACCTGTTGAGAATGCGGATCCACCATTTGATGAACGAATTTCAAATGGATGGGCACCCATATTATTGACAAATTCGTAATTCTGACCTCTTGCCAAGTAGATGACTGGATCTGCTGTAGAACTTAATCCAGCCGGACCCGTAAAGAGATAGTGTGTGGATCCATCTGCACCAAGATCCCACTTAGAATGTGTGATATAAGATGCATTACCATAATATGTAGCTCCAGTGACAACTCCTAAGGTCGTAATCCCAGCAACCTTGAGGTTTCTCGAAATGTCAACGTCTGTGGTTGCAATAGAAACTGGAGTTGGTACAGATACCGTTACATTACCAGTTGTTGTGTTTAACGAAACATTTGTTCCTGCGGTTATTGCAGATACAACTCCAACAGATAAAGTGGTTCCATTACCAAGGAGATTATAAATCTCAGTGAAGTTGCTGTTGATTTTTACACCACCAGCAACTAGAGTGTCACCAGTACCATCATTTGGCGTTGTGCCAGTATTAATACCTTGGTATGCCATCTACTGTAGGATCCTTTTCTATGTTTTATTTATTTTAAACTAGATAGTTGTTGAACTTCAGAGGTCTGGTCCTCTGTATGATTGGAGATGTGGTCAATCCAGCATATCCATTTGGTGTAAATGTGAGAGCTTTAGCAGCAACTCTATTCTTAAATTGAACTCTACCCCAGGTGTATTCACCCAGATCCTTACCTCTTGTAAATGTTCCAACTGCAGTAACACCAAATCCAACATTTTCAATTTCAACTCTCTTGACTACGGTTGTTCCGATACCAACAGATGTCAAATCAACCGTATGGTCATAAACATAATGTGCACGATAGATACCATCACTAGTATTCGTCGATAATCCGAAGTTGGAAAGATTGACAACAAACAGATCACCAGTTCTGAGTGTACTGACTGTAAGAGCTGTTCCTACAATGGTGGTATCTCTCATGAACGAATCATATGGAAGATACAGTTCAAGGATTCCCAAAGCACCAGCAGATTGAGCATAACCAACAATGATACCTTGATCTCCGAAGTAAGAATTGACACCAACAGTTTCTTTTCTTGCTTCAGGGACTTCAACTAGAACTTGTGGAGGATAAGCAGCTGAATAACCAGCACCAGCATTAGTGATTGTGAATGATGTCACACCACCACCAGAGATGTTGGCTGTTGCAGTTGCTCTTGTACCACCCACAATGTCAAATGGTTGTGAGATAGAAACAGCAGCTGAACCAGAATAACCAGAACCAACATTGCTGATTGTAAAACCAGTGACAGTTCCAGCGGTACTGACAGAAACTGTTGCTAATGCACCAACGATAGGTGTCTGGTCGATGATCGTTACTCTATCGTTATAATCAAGAAGTGCCGTTTCATTTGTTGAATTGAAGAATGGTCTTACACTATCGACATATGCGTCAGTAGTATTCACACCAATATATTGAGTGATGTATCCGTAAGGATAGATCGATGGCTCAAACTCAACCCTATCCTTTGTAACAAAGGAACCATTAATAACAATGTCGTCAATCTGCTTACACCATGTTACTGGTCTTACCAGAGACTGATTTGTCGTAATACCAGGACCATCATAAGCAAAAGTTGTGACAGTATCCAGGGTTGTGATACCTGTGACAATTCTTTCCTCCTGGAACAATGCCAATGTCTGACCCTTTCCAGAATCATTCTTCAGTTGTAAGGTATCACCAATCTTGATGGTTTCGAGAATATCAACCAGAACAACGTCAATATCTGGAGTGCCTTTGTAGAAGATAATCTTAGATACATCACCTTTCTTAGGTGGTTCTGTAAATTCAATAATACTACCACCATTGAACTTATATGCTACATTAGGAACCTGAAGAATGTCATTGATGGTGATAATCAGACACTGTGCAATGTCAATGTTTGAACCTTTAGCAGTTTCAATTGCATATAAGTTTCCTGCAATTTCAAGTGGGAATGTCTTTCTGACCCCATCAAACAGAGGATCAAGTCTATCAAATACGTCGAGTTCGCCAATTGTGAATCCGTTGAAGGTATCACGATAAACATCAGATACGGTAAGTTCAAAGTGTTCAAATGATGCACTTGAGGTTGTTTGAATACCTGTAGTACCACCAATGGCAAGTCTGAGTACTTCACTCTCACCATAACCAAGACCACCACTTACAAGTTCAAAATTAATTACACTTGAACCTTGACCAACCTTGACATCAACCCTAGCACCAGTACCTATACCAGTCGTTCCATCTGCATATACAAGTGGAATACCTTGATACGGAAGAGGTGCATCAATTACAACTTGTGGTGGATTATTCTGATCAAGATTTGATCCGAAGAAAGATGTCGTAATTGCTACGACCTCACCGTTTTGAACGGTTGCAGTACCAATGTTGACAACAGTTGCAAAACCAACGTTAGTTGTAATGATACCAACCTGAACTGTCTGAACACCAACTCTGTATCCAGATCCAGGATTACCAATTTCGATTGAAGTGATTGTACCACCACCAGAGACGAAACATGAAGCACCAGCAGAGATCAGAGGTTGGAAACCAAAACCTGGTGTTGATGCAACCGAGATAATAGTGCCACCTCTTGGAAGAGTTGCTCTGTTAGGATCATCCTCAGAAGAACTACTTTCACCAAGATAAGTAATACTCGTAACACCAGCAGTTTCACTTAGAGTAAAGTCACCAGTAGTTGCCTGAGCACCCTGTGGTTCTTGAAGAATGTTAGAGTTCAGAATGATTGCTTGGTTAGTTGCAAATCCAGTAATATTACTTCCATTCTGACGAAGTGAGAATACCTTCTTCTGACCATTGAAATCCTTTTGAATGTTATCAAAAGTGAAGTTGGTACTATAAGTACTTGTAGTTTCATCTTCAATACCACTTCTCATGAATGTTCTACCTTGGAATGTAGAATGAGTGGTGATACCTGACCAATCTACATTATCAGGACCTGCAGTATCTGTTCCGATTGGAATATTTCCGTAAGGTGCAGAAGCAAAGTGAACAGTGTTATCAATAATATTGTAGTTACCGCCAAGTTTCTGAACCGTGGTACCGTTTGCATGAGTACCAACACCAGTACCCATCTGTGCTCTCAGAACCTTGAAACTATTTGCTGCAGTCACACCAACGTTCTGAATCAACATGATCTCATCGTCAATCTTAATCAGATCATTTGCTTTGAATGATGTGATTCCAGTGACTTCAAAGTCAACATCGAATATAATTTCCTCATTCAGAGTTGTTGAGACTACAACCTCAGTGACTGGAGCCTGAATCATATTATCGATAGCCAACAATGCTCTTGCATTTTGATTGGTTGATGTCAACTTGTGGAATGTTCCAATACCAAGAGTCAAAAGATCAATGGTGTCAGGAGTGCCTTTAAGTGCTGCAGCTGCATTAGTAGCAAGACCGACCTGAGTTTCACTTACTTTAACTGCATAGACTTCTGTTGGAAGTTTGTCAGTGGAAACACCTGCGATTGATTGTGTGACAATTCCTATTGCATTAGTGGACTCATATAATGAATTCTCATAGCTGTAAATGAGTTTTTCGCCAGTGACAAAGAAGTGATCAGGAACGGTGATCAAATTATTTGTAAGATCTACAATACTTGAATTATTTCCAAGGAATGCTCTCTGGAAGATTGGAAGATCATTGTGCTTCAGGTTAAATGCTCTTCTTGTATCGAACTGGGTACCTGTGTAAGTACCATGGTTAGAGAAGAGAATATTATTTTGAAGGTCACTGATTGAAGTGATACCCGTAATATTGTTATAGTTCTTTAGACCAATACCAAATGTCTTCACATCAACAGCGATGTTTGCATTTGGAGTGAAGTTCAAACTAATCGAACTTCCAGTCTTGGTCATACCAACGGTACCAAGTCCTACACCAGAGATAGTGTCAATTCTACCGTACTTAGTAATATTTTGATTACTAGTGGAGTCCAAGACATGACACTCAAACATTTCATACTCATCATTCGTAGTATCATGGACAGTTACCATGAAGTACTCTGCAGCAAATGGATTATTGAAAGATGCAATCTCATTGGCAGTAGGTGTACCAGATGAAGAGATACTTGTATGGTATGATGAAAGGTTAGTCACGATCATTCCAGTGGTGTCAACACCAGTGTTTGTACCATGTACCTCGACTGACAAGATGTTTGCCGTTACAGCAGTTCCTACGGTAGGATGAATGTCAATCTCGATATTACTACCACTTATGTTTGCAGTGTAAGTTCCAAACCCTGAAGATGGATCGGTGGTAGTATCAATATCGCCATATTGAAGGAGTTGTACATTTGTACCATCATGAAGGACGTTCAGTTCATTATAGAAGTAGTTGTCATTACCATCTTCCATTTGAATGTGAACTTTTGCAGATCTAGTTGCAGTTGGAAGTTCTAATAATGTGGTTGTAGTACCAACACCAACAGCGACAGAAGATGAAGCTATTGAAACCATACTACCGATTGCAGTTGATCCAATTCCTGTCAGACTTTCTACACCAGCAAAGTTGAAGTAAGATACTTCATAGTTGTTGTATTCGAAGAGATTTGGGTACCATGCGAGACCAAACTGACTTGTACCAATACTGATATGTTCAAATGAACCAAGTGCTTTACCTGTATCAACTGTACCGTATTGATTCAAGAAACCATCTGAACCATTTTGAAGGAGGGTGACAATACCAAACTGTTTTCTATTTCTAATTTCAGTATCTTGAATAAGAGTAAAGAACTTATTCCATGCATACTTGTTATCAAAGAAACTGATGATTGAGAAAGGTGTATCTCTTGGATCACTATCAAACTCATCACTAAAGTCATCGATTTTAAGAACTCTATTTCCTCTTGACTCGAAGTAGTCAACAAGAACTTTTGTTTCAAATACAATCTCATTGGAGATAGTTCTTCCATTCGAAATATCCAAAGTTCTTTCAGTTGCACCATCAAAGTCAGGGAAACAGTTGAGCATTCCCTCACCAATGAGATCGACAACAGTTGAAATCTCAATGTCTGCTGCTGTTACGATACCAGGTGCATTATTATCAATAACCAAGTCAGCAAATTTTTCAAAACCTGCAGTGTGGTTCAGAGAACTTACAGCATCATCCCATGTGTCTAAAGCAACTCTCGATTTAAGAGAGTATGAGAAGTTTTGATAATATTCATTATTAGGAATCACCTGAAGATTATCGTTCAAGAAACCAGAGTTTGTTTGCCAACCATCAATAAATGTTGCACCAACACCAAGTTTGATCGTTGAATCAAACACAGTTGTGTCTAAAATTGTTGCTCTTACACCAGATGTTTCAGAGACCACATCTGTTCCAACCACAAAGTCATCTTCAGCAGAAACGAAGAGATATCTACTTACCTCATCAAATCTTTCAACAATACCAGTTCTTCCTTCATTTGTGACCCTTTCTCCAGTCAACAGAGGTGAAGTTTTAATGACAGGATCAAAGATCGGGAAGTATACTCTAGGAGTTACAGTACCAGATACAGTACTTACAACTGCTCCAGGAACTTCGCCTGTACCAAGAACGTCTGAAAGACTATATTCAATAAATGCACCACTTCCTCCGAGTTGACTATCTAATGAAGTCACCTTGAAGAGTTTATATCCATAATCTTCAGAGTTGTAACCTTTACCTACAGTTCCAAAACCAATTGCAACGTTTTCTACGAGGAATTCTTCACCAACCTTAAATGGCCAATCTTCAGGATCACTGAATTGATGAGAGAAAGTCAAACGTACAACTTTTGAGGTATTGTTGTAAGTGATTGAACTAATACTGAAACCATTAGTGTTTTGAACGGGAATAATCTCTGGTATAACATCATTCAGAGATTGTGTATTCTGAACAATATCTACAAAGGTCTGATCAAAGTCAAATCTCAGATCAAGGTCAGTAATTTGTAATCCTGTTAAACCGTCAAGAACAACCAATTGTGGAGGTTGACTATAATTAACACCACCCGAAGAAATACCGATCTGTTCGAATTTACCAAGTGGTTCTACTCTGAGAACCTGTGGAAGATTTGCAACAATGTTCAGAGTATTGTCGGATGGGAAACCAAATCCAATATAGTTTATCTTCTGTTTGAGAACCGAACCAATTGTTGTACTTCTTGGCTCTAATAATGCACCAGTTCCTTTTGCACTTCTTACAGATGTAAATCCAGGCAGAGTTTTGTAACCAATTCCTTCATTGACTGCAGTTACTCTATTAATAGGTCCAAATGCAGTTGGTGAAGTGGTGTTATACTTAACCGTTGAATTGGTTGAACCATAAGAAGTAACAGTATCACTATCATAAGGGATATTATAATCAAAGGTATCTGAAGTTACCCCCACAACACTATAAACACCATCAAACTTATTTGGTACGACACCAATAGTGTTATGTTTGAATACTTGGTCATCTTCAAATATTCTCAACTTGACTGGTGGTATGATGTCTAGGTTATCTGGTTCAAAACCATAATACAGACTCTCAGGAAGTTCGTTACTTATACTTAAAGTGAGGTTTGCCGTACTATCGATACCAATTTGTCCTGAAGTTGTAACTTCAAATTTTGAATTTGTTTTTGTTGTGAAGAATTCATTAATCTTCTGAGAGTCACTATAAAGATGCATCTCAAATGCAGAATATGTGATTGTCTTATCAACAAATGACAATGAGGGATCGGATAAATCAAACTTCAAATCCTGATTCTTCTGAACTTCGATTCTTGGATTAATTCTTGCAATACTTCCAGTTGTTGCAGAACCAACATTGACAAAAGTTGGGTTTTCTGAGAACAATTGATAAACTTCATCTGTAAGTTTGATTACGTCATCCTTGTAGACATAAACATAATACATTTCATTTGCATTCAGACCCTCTGATGGATCTCCAGAAGTGTAAATGACTTTATCACCAGTTCTATACTTGTTAATTGGAACAGTAAACGAATTATTACTTGTGTTGATACCAGATGGTTCAATGGTATCTCTATCAAATACTATTCTTCTATTGTAATCATCATAAAGAACCTTAACTGTTGTGGTTGTCGTTGGATTTACATCAACCAAAATCCTATCACCCCTCTTCATACCATGAGTTTCACCAGTAGAAACTGTCACTACATTTTGAGAGATTCTACCCGTGAGAACTGTTGGAAGAACAGTAACAAGACTATGTGTCTGTCCAAGATTGGTAGAATTGGTATAGTATAATAATCCACCTTTAGTACTATCGACACCAACATATTGATTGGTTACCGTACTCAAGGCAACTCTATCCGATGCCAGACCAATAATATCTTGAGTAATAGGTACAGCAAACAAATCTCTTGTCTCATCAAGATTGAATATCGAGGAAGATTGAATACCACTCCAAACTGCTAAGGAAGTACCACCACCCTTATAATATTTGAGTGGAGTATTTAATTCAAGTCCGTGATCTGGATAATAGAATTGTTGTTGTTGAAGTCTCAACTGTGTGATACCAACACCAGGATTTGAGAATGTAATTGTCGTTGCAGTACCTGCAGTAGCAGTTCCAAGACCAACAGACTCATTAGGCATGAAGTAATGAGTCTTGTTTAAATTTAAAGGTTTGAATGTAGAGATACCTGGAGCACTAAATCTAATCTTTCTGGGATCATCTCTCACAAGAGTACCAGCTGTGTGAGTAGTTTGTGGTGAGCTGTTATAACCTCTCTCAACTCTCACTCTTCCTGATGCAACATCAAGATTTAATACTTTGAATTGTTCACGATCAATTCTTAGAATGTCATTCGGTCTAATAATAGCTTCATCAATAATACCGCTGAGATAAACAAACGTTACGATACCAGTGACTGTTCCAGTCTTAATACCAACTGATGTATACCATCTTTCACTTGAAACACCCGCTCTGAATGGTCCAGTAAATCCCCTATAGAATTCTGACAGACCATCAACAAAGACAATATCATTCGTCAAGAAATCATGAGGTACTGAAGTGATTCCAGTGAAAGCATTTCTAGATGCATCACCTACAAATTCAGAATCTTCAAATACTGTTTTTGCAAGACTTACCTGAGTGACATCTTTACCCTTAATTTCAGCAACTCTCCAATTTACACCTCTTCCATCAGTTTGAGATGAATCAAAGATGACTTTATCATTTACTTTATAATTTTCACCTGGATCTTTGATATCAACAATATCAATACCACCACTAGTGGTTGCAGTGATATCTACAGATGAATTTCTTATCAGATCCGAATTAAAGATATAATCGTATCCATTATTTCCACCATTAGTAAAATAGTATCTGGTATTTCTCAACCAGTTATTTTTGGTGATGTCATATTCAGTTTGATTGGACGATGATCTGAAGTTGAATGCATTCGGTAAAGACTTGAACTTGTCACCAATAACATATGGGAACTGTGGAAGTCTATATTTATTGAAAGGACCAGAAGATTCAATATCATTACTGATAGTACAGAAGTAAGCATACACACCATTTGGATAATCAGGTGTGACACAGAATCTACCGTTGTATTCATCAAGATCACCATCTCCAACAAATTCGTAGTCATCAACGAAGAATCCATTACGGAATGCTGTGTATGATGGTCTGTTGACTGGTGTATTCTTCAACTTATATCCACTCTGCATTCGACGAATGCTACCAGATCCATTAATCTTATCGTATGCATATGGACCATAAATTGGATTTCCATCATATGCCCATCCAAAAATAGGAGAGTGGAATCCACTGGATGTTTCCTCACCACCTGTGGTCAATTGAAGATCAAAAAGACCATACTTGATATTATCCTCTTCAAATCCATTAATTGAATTAGAAGCTGCTCTAAGGGGTCTCTGGGCAAAGAAGGATGCAAATTGTAAAGATGTATTAGCGATATTCTCCGTCAATACACAATCATCGTCCAAGATATTGTTAAAGTTCTTCTCAAACAGGTTAATGTTCCAACCCCTGATCATGGTTTGAACTCTTGCACCCTGACCTGCTGCAATTACATCAACAGATGTTTTACCTGCTGTATATCCAGCTCCACCTTTTTGAACGATTACACTATCAATTTGGCCATTTGAGATTACTGGAACAAGAATTGCAAAATCACCCTTACCATCTAAACTTCTGACAACTAAATCTGGTGGAGAATTATATCCATTACCAGGAGAGAGAACAACAACTTCTGATATCTGACCGTTGTTGATGATAGGAGTCAATAGTGCTCCTTCGCCTGATTGGAAAGTGACTTCTGGTTGTCTGTTAAAGTCAATAATTGTTGATGCACCGTATCCAACACCACCGTTTACCGTATCGATGGTTTGAATAGAACCTCTGAATATTGGTTGTAATTTTGCTTCATACAGAAAAATATTACCAATGAAGGGGTCATCACTGATAAGCCAGTTTGCACCTTCACTGACGAGAACATAATATGGATTATGAATCTCTGCTTCTGTATCTGTCCAAGCAAGAACTGATACTGGTGTGATAATATTTTCAGTAATTGGAGATTCAATTACGTAAAGTTCTTGGAAATCCTCAACAAAGGTTTTATCAAATGATGCTGCTGCCCCTTCAACATCAACGGTGATAGGTGGATAGTTGAAAGAACCTTTACCTGCATTAGTAAAATCAATTGTTATTCTTCTGTCAAAGTAATATGATGCTGGTTTACCATCAGTACCAACTTCAGTGAGAGCAAATTCGTCATCATTAATTTTCAAGACATAATAATCTTTATTTTCGGATAGTCCCTCAACTCTTGGTAAAGAGTCATCTCTTGTATATCTTACAATTTCTCTATCTTTATAACCATGATTTACAATCTCAACTCTGTTTGAAACGGTATTGACACCAACAGATGGGATTGTTCTCTTCTTATTTTCATAACCTGTTCCAGGATTAGTGATTACGACACTGGAGACAACGGATTTCAGTTTAGATGCGGTAATGTATTGAACACCATCACCAAACTGAGTTAGAATCACAGTATTGATACCAACAATAGCATCAGCTCTGTTTCTATGAAGTTTAAGAGTTTTTTGACCAGTTACAAATACGAAATATTCGGAATCAGTTGTGAGACCAGCGATTCCTTTTGTACCTCTTGGTTGATAGATGACACTTTCACCATCTAGTAATTTGTGATCTGTTTTAAAGGATAATTCGTCAGTGGCAAGATTTACTTCATTTGAATTTGCATTGAATGGATTTTCATGAACAATAGAAACCATTCTTGGTTTTGCAGCCGCACCTACACCATTACCACCCTTAATCGTAATGGTCGGTGGTGCATAATAACCCAAACCAGGGTCAGTAACGTCAAGTCTTTCCAGACTTCCAATTACGTTGGCAATAGCTGTTGCACCAACACCTGTTTCATCAGTTATTTTTACAACAGGAGGAGTAATGATGTCATAATTTTCTCCACCTCTCGTAACATTAAAGCTAATGATGTCACCATAGTAGACACTATTCGTAGACTTATAATTTAACAGTTCAACACCATTATTCCAAATACCAGTAGTACCAGATTTTGTAAATTGATTATCAATTCTATTATTAGTAGGTTCAAGTATTTCTCTGTAAATACCCTGAGGTTCGATATTTTTCTTATAGAATTCAAGTAATGTCAGAGATGCATTTGTGACATTACCATTGAAAGTGAGGTATGTTCCTTTGAATAAGTCTGCCTTACTTCTTGAGAGACTAATCTGACTCTCATTGATTCTTCTTACGAAATAAGATCCTGATGACACACCCTCAAAACCTTGACCAGCTGACTGGAAGTAAACAGAGTCACCTGTATGGAACCCATGATCAGGTAAAGTCGTTGGGTTGGTCGGAAGAGTTATAACCTGTGTGCTTTGAAGGGATGTTGAAAAGGTTACACTACAATTGTAGGTATTCGTTAAAATATTATCAAATTTTGGAATTGAGTTCGATGAAACCATCACCTCACCATCAAACTTGGCATACGTATTCTGAACGTTTGCAACAAATTCTTCGATATAAGGATATCTTGTTGAAGATCCCTTCAAAAGTTGATTTTCAACGTAAAATTCACCTGTAAGAGGAACTTGTACGGAAAATCTTACATTGACTGTATCTTTTGAAATAACCCTAATGACTGTTCCCAACAAAGAGATATTTTGATCGGGATTTTCATACCTTAACTCATATCCTTCACTAAAGAAGTGAGTATCATAGAATTTAAACTGGTATATAAAAGCAAGAGGATCAATGACTGTGGTTTCAGCAACTCTATACTTTGGTTTGATGTTGAGGAACCAATTATTACTCTTTTTGGTTGTAGCCTCATAACCAAGAGATTTAATCTGAATAGTATCAAGAGGTCTGAAGTAATTTGTTCTCTCATTTTGAACAAAGTCTTTCAGAGTCGATGTAAAACGTACCTGAATCTCTGTATCGGTATTAATTCCAACATATGCATAAGAATAGTCATCAAGTTTGACATCTTCTGTCTTATCGATGTTTCTACCGATCCCATCACAATTGAAAAACTGGTTTGAAGTCTTTCCAGAGTATCCAATGGACATTTCCTGACCATCAACGTTCTTGATAGCCAAATTTCCAAACTCAGGGAAATCTATGGTAGAATCAACACTGATGATAGATGCACCAATACTGACACTCTCAAGAATTTTCGTTAATGGATTTGGTTTGAATTCACCATAGATTGAAGCAGTGTCACTGGTGTAATCAAAACCTTGATCAATGCTGATTTGATAAAATTGGTAGTCTGCATAGGGAATTCTCTGAACATTCGTGACTGCACCCCTTGCCCCTGTCCTCTTTTGGAAGATAGTGAGATTTTTTAAGTCTAAGGGATCGCCTTGAAGTTTTTCAACAACATAATCCTTAGTAACTTTATAGTTTGCATTAGATGGTGTGAAAAGAAATTCTGATGGCTTCAGGATTTCGACATCCTCACCATACAATGCTCTGAATAAAATTTCAAATGATTGATCGGTACCCTTTGAAGAGTAAAAACTCTTAGCATTGTAGATAAAATTCTTTTTATTTAAATCTCCGTAAAAATTTCTATCGTCATAGCCTGGTGTGACCTGTTTTTTGAGTTTTTTGAAGAATTCCTTCAAAAACAGCACATTAAGGTTCTTTACCTCTGCACCTGAACTATGTGTTTCGGAATCAGTTTGACTAAAAGTCAATTCATCAGGATTTCCTGTAGTGATATAGGTTGTGATACCACTAAATCCCCTTTTACATCCAGTTAATGAGGTTGGAGTGACACCAGAGTAAAATATGACCTCATTATCAATTTGAACGATACCATTATTTTCAGGAAAACCAATAGTTGACGATACAGGGATGGTTTTCGCCGTCAGACTGAGATTCGACGATAAAGTCGTATTATCTACAATATCAAATAACTCTTCTACCTTAACATATTGATCAATGTTTTGAATAATATCAGCAGGTCCACTTTGAGACTCTTGGGAAATATAATATTGCTCTAAAAAATCCGAAAGAAGAGGAAAATCTTCTCTAATATATCTTGGAAGTTGACTGGTGACAATTTCCTGGAATTTTACTCTATCTACTGCCATTTTTTATTAATTAGTAGGATCTGCCGAACGTGTTAGAAGATGTTGTTGAAGGTGTCACCGTTTGTGAAGCAGAAGTTGCGGACGCAGTCTCTGAATTCACATCAATGGTGACAATTGGATTTCCTCTTACCAATGTATTCACACTGTAACTTGATGATACGATGTAATTTGTACCAGAAACATCATTTCCAGAAGAAATGTTGTCAGATACAGCACTCACTGTTGTATTATTTACATCCAATTGTAGGAAGAGATCTTGGAGACCAATAACGTCATTTGAGAATGGATTTGCAGATACTTCGACAATAGGAGAGTTCTTATTTACTTGTGTACTAATAATATTAATAGGATTCAATCTTATTTCTCCCTTTATATAATCAATCGTACCAACATTCTGCTTAACGATAATTGGTTCAGTTGGTGAATTTAATTTGAATAGGAAAACTGTTCCTTTTTGAAGGTTTCCAGTCGGTCTATCACCAAGATATACAGTTCCACTAATTCCACTTACTGTAAATCCAGTTGATCTAATATTATAACCAAGTAAAGTACCATCATAGACTGGAGTGTGGCCATGATTCTTGACATGGAAGCGATTTCCGAAGCAAAGTTCGTATTCAGCAAAGGTATTTAGCCTTGCTTGCATATCTCTTCTCATTTTGATGGTCGTAATGTTCGATGTCATCGATTCATTACTGCTATCTACGACTTTTTGGAACTTTGAATACTTAAATCGAGCACCAAATTGGTTTAATTCTGAAGAATCTGCATATTTTGCAATATTTTGAGTTACCACATTCTGAACAAACGATCCAGATGGTGCTTTATTTGGATTATAATACGCTTCAACGTCTGCTTCGACGTAAAGATACTTAAGATCGATGATTTCGGGTCTAATTCCTGCAACAGTGTACTTTTTAATGTGTTGTTGGAGGTTTTGTTTGATGGCAGTTGACAAAAATACGCCGTTATAAGGCTTAATACTGATGAAAACCTTACCAAATTCAGGTGGATTCAAGTCTTCGCCACCAAAAGCAGACACAGATTCGGCTTCTGGGTAGATTTGAGGGACTAAAGCCTCATAATCTGCTGCTGTGACTGCCCTATTTTGTGATGCGTAGATCTGCGGAGCGTATTTTTTGACCGATTCGACACTTTCGATCTCTTTTCCGCCGTAAGAAGGAACGTTTGTAGAGACAACTGAGACTCCTTGACTTACACTTGCACCGTTATTATCTACGATATTGCCGATATAAGTGAAATTATTGATATTGTTGGCGGCTGAACCGTTGGAAACAATGTATGTTGCCTGAACAAAGTTATTATTATCAAGTTTGACGCCAAAAATTCCATCTCCGAACAGTAATTCATACCTCTCCTGCGAAATTTCATGTACGAAATAACACCTAGTATCCTTAGTAACGTTAAAAAGACTGTCAAAAAGTTCAAATTTTCTTGAAACTGTCGAAAGTTCAGTATCTTTGACGATTACTGACAAGGTGTCGGTGTCAATACCAGAGTTTGGAAGGATAAATTTCTGTTGAGGGTTACCAGTATCGACAGTAAACGTCTGAGTTAAGAATGTTCCTTCGTATACATCAATATTAAAACGTGCAAAACCGTCCGATTCTACAGGAACGGTGATATCATTTGGAATTGAGAAGATATAATTTTTATTTCTATCAGACTGTGTTGATCTTGAAGTCAATACAGCACCAGCTTTTAGTGTCAGCGCAACTGCTGTTGTACCAGATGCATTTACAACGAAAGATACATTTGCTACTGAACTCTTTCTAGACCTTGGTACATATCCTATATTCCTCGCGAGAGACACCACATTCTCCCTGAGAGTGGCGCTATCAATGAATACCTCATTAGATACCATATTGGCATTATATGAGGTAATGTACGTATTATATGCTAACGTATCGATAATTGTGCTTAGATTCGATCCCTCAAAATCGTAGTCAGTGAAGTTTGAGTTTGTACGAAGGTAATCCTTAATGGATTCCTTGATCTGATCAAAATCTAAGTTTGCGAAATTAACTAGAGGCATTTACCTAGTCGGTTGTAATACAAATGATAATTGTTGTTGTGGAACATCGATTCCAACAATATTATATTTGATGTAACAATCAAATGCTCCGTTATCATAATCAGGTGTTACTCTAACCTGTACTAATTCTACTCTAGGTTCATAGTTGATGATTGTAGATTCAATCTCACTTTGAATTGTACTAGCAGTTAGAACGTCCAGATTTTCAAATAACAGAGCAGTGACCCTAGAACCGATATTAGGTTCAAATGGTTTTTCGCCAGGTACCGTAAATACAAGATTACGAATTGCACGTGCAATCGCAGTCTCATTTGATATTGAAATCAGGTCGAAATTCATAGGGTTGATCTTGAACGTTGCACTAACGTCCTTGAACCCTTTACTTACCCTTTGGACTGGCACTTAACTATGTTACAACAATCTAGGGTTATTTATAGGGGTATCCCGACAAATTACTCAGTTAAAATTTCAGTTTTATCTTCATTCTCCCAGAAGTCTTTCCAGTCCGCTTCAGACGCTTCATAGAAACCATCTTGACGGACTTTCTTCTGATTCTTTGGTGTTTTCTGATCGTGATTAATCTCTCTCAAAAAGTTCTTATCGTCCATAACACTTTTTGATTATTTATTGCGGATCAGCGTATCTAAACTCTTGTGATTTCCAAGTATCAATCAAACCATCATAATCATCTTGTGGTTCTTCTAGATCAGTCACCTCATACATGTAGTGATCAGATGTTTCCATCTTTCTCTTGTTCTCTACACTATAGACAGTGGTATCAATCTCAAAACCAGGATTCTTATCAATACGTTTGAATGTCCATGCATTATCGTACCAAATGATCCGATTATTAGGATAGGCGTAATAATTACCAGTTTCAACCTTAAACAGGTGTGCACACTTATGTTCAGGAGTTTCTGAATAGTTTAGGTCTGGTACACCTTTATTCTCCCAGGACCAATCTAAGGTGAACATATAATCACCCAATACTTTCTTATCATCAGGTCGAATCAATTGTGCCTGAAGACCAGCAAGTCGATGTCGTCTCTGTACGTCAATATAAGGACTAAAGCAATCCCAGTACATGATGTCCTCTAAGGGTTCTATCTCGGCCTGTGGGTCCCAACAGAAGGCATGTAGTGGTCTCCGTGTCCAATTGACACCATTCTCCAAAAACGCCTCAAACAAAGGGACACGTTTCTCCATACTCGCGACACTATGGACATCAGCCTTAGTAACTTCTCCATGTCCCTTCTTATGGTTATACAGGAACTCATTACGAATGTAACAAGACCAATCAGGTAAACTGTGATTTAAGTAAGCCAATCCCTTTCTCCTGGAAAATAATAATCAGTGAGTTCTTCGTCCTTAATTATATCACGAATCGCATACAGTTGTCCTGTACTACGTTCGTAAGCTACATTCGGATGATGTGAATGATTGATATAATACTGTTGACCTAATCGTTGTAGATCATCATCAATCCAATACCCATTACCATCATAATAAGTCATCTTCTTGAGATAGGTCTGTATCTCAGGAGACACATCAGTAATCTGAATACACCTCTTTGGTTTGAAGATAATAGTATCTCTTGGAATATCAACCAAAGAAAAAACACCTACCCCGTCACAGACTTTACTGGGAGCGAGATAAGTGTATACAGTTAGGTTATAACCTTCGATCAACGTCCTTGACCACGATAACGCTTCTTCTTCTTATTAGCAGAAGTTGCTGCAAGTTTCGTGTGTTTACCCATGCCCTGACGAGTCTTCTTCGGAGTCGAGTCGATCATCGTCTGACCAGTCAAAGATTTTTTGAGTTTTGCCATTAATCTCTTGCGTAAGAAATAGTGAAACCAACTGCACCACCTAGACAACCAATCATAGCCACATTAGTCAGAACATCATTCTTAGCTTCTTGAGCCTTCATACCAATAATGAAAGACACAAATAAAATCACTAAGAATTTAAGAGGCCACCAATTAGTGGTGTATCGAGTTTCATATTGAATGATATCACGACTTCCACAATGTGGACATCTCAGTGAACGATTCTTTCCTCTTGGATACCAAGTGTAACCACAATCGTCACACTCGTTCTTTGGTCGATAGGTCATGCCTGTCTCATTTGTACCCCCATATCATACTAAAAAAGGTGGGTCCTGTCAAGGAACCCACCTCAGAATCAAATGACTCTTGTCTTCTCGTGACCAACTCGAATCCGTGGATCACACCAAATATTATATCCTGCGTCAATTGCATCCAGACAGAACGAAACGTCTTCACCACACATATCTTGAACTGCACCAGATTCAAACACTTGCATCTTTGGTGCAAACCAAGGATACTTCATTGCCTTATTCTCAAAGACACCATTCTGAATCATCACCCATCCAAAACCAGTGTAGTCAACAGTAAAGGGTTTCTTACGTTTCTGAATACCATCAACCATCTCATGATTCATCACACCACCATTATTCCTGAAGTCATCTTCTTCCAGCCAATGTGCAACAGAGGTTGTTCGCCCGTCCTCAGTCGAATACCAACCAGCAACAATCTCCTTCTCTTCTCCCTCAGAGTTTAACGCTAGGTCGCACAGCTGCCAGAACTTCTCGGTGTTAAAAATAATATCAGAGTCAATCCACAACTGATAATCATACTGAAGCTTACCGTCCCAAGGAATCTGGTCAGGCCCTCTCAATACATTGGCGCCGAGACACTTACAACGTGCGAAGTTCACCATCGACGAGTAGTCCTGACTGATCTGAATACTCATCTGGTTCTGAACCAAGTCAAAACACAATTGTACAAAGTTCTTCATGAATGCATATGAACATCCCCTTCCAGGTAGACAGAAGACAATCGCTTTGCCCCTCATTCTCTCTTTAATGGCTTCGTAGTCCCACTCTGGACCTTTATCTTTTTTTGGTGTTGAAGCCTTTACTGTAAAACCTTTTGCCATGAATTAGAATCACTCCATTTCAATCATTATTATACCAATTATGTAGTACTCTGTCAATCTCGAAATACCTTCGGTATTCCTCACTGTCAGTGTGAACTATCTGACAGATTACTGATATCCTCTCTATCCTGTAGTACATCCACTACTTCATATGAGAGATCCTCAGAATGATAGTCAGTCTTCACAAGCCCCACCAGATTCTGTAAGGTCTCCCAACTACTCTTAAAATTCTCCTCTGACAAACTATGAAGTACACACTCGTTCTTTAAGTAGATGTGATATAACTTCGTGTCTTCTGAAGGGGCCATATGGAAAATCTTTATGGGGGAATTTTTTATATAGAAATTTTTTTTATCGGCGGCTTTTCTTAAGGCCGTTTGGGGACCTTTGTAGGTTAGAGTTGCCGCAATTTCTTTTAAGGGGGGGCTCTTTGCGGTCCCCGCGGTATCAACGACCCGCCAAAAACACTGTCGAATCGATACACTGTCAGTCTACCATATAACCCCTCTAAGTGTCAAGAACTGTAGGGTCACTAATTGATAACAACTGTGACCCCAGTGAGTGTTACTTACCAACCCATAACTTCACGGATCTCGGTATCACTGTAGTCTCCAAAGTATCCTCTGGTAAATGTCATCATGTCTTCAAATGTTTTGAAGGTGATGTCATAAGACTCCGAACAATTTGGAGAGGGAGAGTGAACAACTGACACGGGGTTGATATCAACGAACGAGATAAGTTCATCGATGGTCATATCACCCATGATGTCAAAGTTCTCAGTGAAAGTGTTAACCATTGTGGTTTGAGTCATGTTCATACTATAGGGGACATTTCGAGGTAACTAACAATAATACCCTCAGAATGTCAGGGGTTCGAGTGTACCATAGCTCTTCTCAATCTGTGGTTCTTCGTTGTTACAAATGGCGTCCAAGATAGCAAGGACTTCTTCACCAGTCTTTCCCTTACGCAGCAGACCAATGAGAACAGAACGGGACATGAGAGTTTGTGTGAAATAGTGTGTGTATGTGTGATGGGTTTAATGACATCATCAGGTCATGTAGTAAGTGTTATATAAGGGGTTGCATTCTCACTACCTCAGGTGCTGTATCATCTACCTGAATTGTGATAATGTTGAAGTGAGGATTGTTCTTCCTACATGTAGCAATTGCCTCTTCTCTTGTCTCGGCAATGTAGCTCAGAATGTCATACTGTTGATGACCATTAGGGCGGATAAACTCACCGTAGATGTTGAACTTATGCATTTGAGTTGTGTTCATACTGTAGAAGACCTTTCGAGGTTACTAACAATAATGGCGGAAAATAAGACCCTCTTATGTGTCTCTGAGGACTCGGAGATTTATGACAGATAAGGATTAGTGATTTGACAGGATTTGGGGGTTGACATTATGCAGAAGGTCTGATAGAATACGATCTTAGATGACTATAAGATCAGCCATTTTAAGCACCCATGAGTACCTAGCGAGTCACTCTGTAGCCCCTTTGTAGTAACTTAGCGCAAACATTAGCTTATATTTAATTAGCCATTTATTTGGCATAAAAAAGGCAATAGCTAGTATTTAGACCTTATTTTAGGGGTTAAATCTAGCTATCACTCGTTATACATTAGTGAAAGGATTACAGGTAGCTCGTTGTATGGGATCACCTAATTGTTCCTTACTGGGGATGTCATCATGGGGACGATAGGCAGCTATAATAGGTGATAACATAAGAGCTAAATCCTGATCTAGCTCAGTGTTCCTTAGATGGTAAATGTGATGATTCATAATGAATGAAATGAATGGATACCCGAAGGGGATAAATTAACGGTTCATTTTTGATAGACTCGGTTGATAATGACCTTAGATGTAGGATAACGAGCTTCGACTAATTGACGGATAAAGTCTCTATCTGTTCGATCAGATTCAATCGTTGTAGTGTGTCTCCTACCTTTGCTATCATACCAGGCAATGTCACAATTAAAGAGCATAATTAGTTGGAATAGGAAAGAGCAAGAGAGATGATTTGACTATCTTCAACAATACGATTTGGCATACCATCTTGAGTCTTAAACTGATGATATACAGTGTTGGGATCTTCCTTATCCCAATAACATGCATCGATCAGATTAGAACACATTTCACGAACTGTTTTAGAACCTGTGTAAGTAGCGTTGAACTGTTCAGAGAGAATTGAGAGAGCTTGAGTTGTATTCATACTATAGAAGACATTTGGAGGTTACTAACTTTATTACCATTGGCCAGTTTGTATCAAATACTTCTTGATTTCTGAATAGGCAAAGTTACGAATCTTTTGATCATCAGTAGTATCCAGGATCTGATACATTTTGGCAATATAATCTTCCTTACAGGTGATCATGTTAATGTGATCTTTCTTGGTATATCCGAGTTGTTGATTGTTTGCGGCTTTGACTTTTGGTCTTCCAAAGTTACCAGTCACATTGCCTTGAGTACGAAGTTTAGGACGGATCTTTGACAGATTAGATGTGGCGAACTCAGGTGCATTCATGATCAAAGATCCTCCAGCATTTCGTTCAGTTCGTCAATATCAAGATCTGCGTGTTTCCAATATACACCATCAGGCGTGACTGAGCCATAAGATTCTTCCAACATATGGCTCAGAGACTTATAACCATGATGGCGATACATACGAGCCATTCGATACATACCCTCGTCATTGCCAAGCCAGAGAGCCACATTCCAGGTCTCGTAATTTGCCCAACCGTTGTAAGTTTCGTTGGTCATCGTGGTTTGAGTCATGTTCATACTATAGGGGACGTTTGGAGGTAACTAACAAGATTAGAAACTAATGCTGAAGACTTTCTTCTCAACATCAGGCCGCACAATTTCACTTGCATTGTTGAGTTGATCTGCGGTGAAGTTTCGTGCATCATCACTCGTCCAGAACAGAATACCAACAACAATCAGAAGTGCGATTTTCATGATGGAAAAAAAGAAAAGCTTGTGAGCCAGAGAAACAATCACCTGAGAGAAGTCCTATTCGGAGAAGCAATCAGGTGAGAGAAGTCCGACTCTTATACTACTGTGGACCTTTCGAGGTTACTAACTTTGTAACTGAACGTTTATGCTCGTAATTTGTTCATCATCCTCAAGATTCTCGGAGATGCTGTCAATAATCCAATCTTCTGGATCATCAGAATAGGTCTCAATTTCGAGTGTGACAGTGAACTTGTTCATGATACTTTTGTGAAATGAACTGAATTGAACTGACCAGACTTGTGTTCTAATGTGATCTTTGTGAACCATGGATAAGTGTGTACACTCTCCACAACATAGCGTTTACCAATGATAAGATGTGATGGATAATCAGTCGATGCCCATAACACTTGCCATCGTGATGCTCCCTTGAATTCTACTATATCACCCGATTGCATCTTTCTTCATGTCCTCCCATACATCTTCGCCCATCATATCACTAATCTCTTCTTGCAGGTCAGTCTCATCGTAATCCTTCATATTTGCTTCAATTTGTTCTGCTGCCCACTGGCAAAGTGTTTTGAGATCCATACCATCGACAATTTGCCAGGCATAGTCACTCTTTAGATTTTCAAGTTGTTGAGGAGTGAGAGTCATTGGATCAGTGTAATGTGCGATGAAAGACATAAAAAAGAGGGAACAAGATTACATCGCTTGCATGAGTTTATAATGGAGAGAATTAAAGGCATTGTTATCACTATCAGTGTTAATATAATCCATCAAATCATCATCTAATTTACCATCATTGTTAATAACATCTGAGAGCATATCCATCAAAAGAATATATTCGGACGAATCAAATTCAACTTTGTGATTAGTACTTTTTGTGGTGGTTTTCATTAGAAAGAATGTAAAGAATGAAGGGAAAACTATAGGGAGAGAGTGTTGGTCTCTCCGTGAGTCATCTTAGGCAAAGATGTAACCAGAAGTAAATTCTTTGGTCACGTTGTTGTCACGAACGTACCAAACATAATCCTTCTGAAATACACCATCAGTGACTGCATTGCAGAAACGGTTGATGAGTGCATTCAGACGTGATTTGGTGGTGTTGGATTGCCAACCGCCATCAAAGATCTGAAGGTAGTCATCACCAATCTCTGCGATCTTGTTACCGTGAAGACGAACAATAGAGACATCATTCTCTTCGTTGTAGGTAACACTGGTGTTGGAAGATTGCCAATCTTTGTTGTTGGCAACTGCTTCGTTCATCAGGGTTTCGATCTTACGCATGTGGTTGAGTGGTTCCTACACTATAGGGGACATTTCGAGGTTACTAACAATAATCAGAACGGATGTGTCCATGCCATTTGTTGTTTCTTCGTGATTCTTCCGTCACGATGTAGACCATCGACCACATTATTGAAGACTTGTTGTTTCTCTTCTCGTGTGAGGTTCTTATCAACATTCAACGCAGTATCTCTGACCACACGAATAACTTGTGCTTTAGATAGTTTCATTTTTGTGTAGGAAAGTTGTTACAGACGGCATCACACAAAATCTTCACAAGTTCTTCGTCATAATTGACATCAAACTGTGCAAAGTAATCAGTGATGATACAATCAATGTCTTCCATGAGTTGTTCACGGGCAGACAACATTTCGAGTTGGTTCATTATTTGGAGAGAAGAAAACGACGGGCTTCGTATGCTTGGAACTGCGAATTAAATGTGGCAATCTTGGTCATGTCTTCACGCCAATACAATGCCCATTTGTGTGAACCAATCACACCTTTGATCAGAATAGGGTTATCAATGCCGAGAGGGTAAGCCATATCAACCTCCGTAGACTTCTTCGGCCATGGGAGTGTCACTCATGCGATCAAGATGATCCCACAGTGTGTTTTTCTCGCCAAACATTTCCTGGAAGAGATCAAGATCTTGACGATCGTATTGATCCTTAACAAGCCAGATCTCTTGTTCGATCCATGCAACTTCTGCACGAGCTTTGTCGAGTTTCTGACGCAAGTCGTAAAGCTTTTGGTTTCGTTCGGTGAGAGTCATTGGAGTGTTGTTCATACTATAGGAGACATTTGGAGGTTACTAACTTTAATTCCAACCTATTTCAGGTACAAGAATGACCCATATGGGTCGCAAATCATAGGAGATTCGATAAGATCTTCGATCTGATACCTGATACCAACTGCTGGTGCTTTGTGTGAGGCAGGTTTATAGCAGGAACCAGTTTCCTTATCTACAAACATCCAGCAAGAACGTCCACGGACTCTCTCACCATCACTCACAAGATAATCCCAGATCTTTACATATTTGCGTCCAACTTCACATTCAAGTTGTTGATATGAATTACGACTGTTTTCAAGAGAATTAACTTTCCACATGTCGTTGAGAGTTTCAATCAGACAATCAGAGAGAAACTCACCTTTAGTTTGAGTTTTCATAGCGGAAGTGTTGTTCATACTAAAGTGGACATTTGGAGGTTACTAACTTTAATTCGCCAATAGTTTGACGATCATCATCACAATACAACCAAGAAAAACATAATAGAAGTATTTGAAAAGTGCAATCATGCAATTGGTTCCTCAGGATTGGCATAAAGATCATTCTCTGTAGTTACATCGGTGAAGATGTCTTCATTGTCTTTAGAGAACAACAGATAAAGAATCTCATCGTTATCTTTCACATTCCACTCTTGATAGAGAGCAACAATATCATTTGACAGCTGTTCTTTGTTCTTTTTCTTCTTCAGACTCTTGGCAAGTTGCTTGACTCGTGTTTCATAATGATCAATTTGTTCTTCAGCGATGTACTGAACTCGATCAGTATTGAACTGGAATTCAGTACCATCAACAGTGAATGTTTCGGTGTTAGAAGAATCAAATTTCATCATTCTGCAGTCACGGTAGAAGCTTTGCCAACGTTAGATGGGCCTTTCCAGACCAGGCCATCTTCTTGCCACTTAGCAATAAATGCGCGACGGAGCATCATCAACTCATCATATCGTGACTGTTGATTGACAGTGTAGTTGAAGTTTTGTGCCCTCCACGATTTACGGAGTTCCTGAAGTTCACGCAGAATTTGAGAAGAATTGTTCATAATGTGTGTCTTACAATAATAGTGACGTTTGGTGGTTACTAACTTTAATTCTTACAGAATTCAAGTAGTTTGTCTGCAATAGCATCGGCAGAAATACCAGATGCAACTACATAGGCCTCAATTTCCATGATGATCTCTTTCTCAGTCAGGCCTAAATCATCGAGTCGTTTATACAAACCGTTGACCTTTTCCTTGGTCCATGTTGATGCTCCAATGAATGCTAAGAGTTCATCTTGATCGAACATTGACCGAGATTTACCATCAAATAGTGGACCATTAGCACAATCTTGGACTACATGTTGTGCTTCATGTCTGAGTGTGTCTAGATCGTTTTCTGTCCACTCAACTTGACCCTCTCCAGGTTTTCTATTGTCTTGACAGACAACGAGTAATCCAGAATAAGGGAAGTAAATACCATCAAGCTGAGGCTTAGCATCATAACAATGGACGGGATTATTGACGACGGTTGTGACACCGATCTGGTCCAATACTTTCCAGAGTTTAACATGATCTTTGAATGTTGAGGCATGAACTGAATTAAACGGAATCAGACTGAGTGCTGATAGTGTGGCAAGAATGATCTTTTTCATAGAAGAGATGGATCAACGTACGTCATTATGTCAGCAGGATCATCACTGTCAAGATAAGTTTCAGTGACACGAACTGCGTCATCTACATTAGAGAATATCATCTCCACATTGTCAATCGTCCGATCATTATGAACAATGACAGTCAAAGGCTCGACACCAGACTCATTGATGAGACCAGAAATATCAGACCAAATATAATCACAATCAAAATCGTATTTGACGGTAATAGTTTGAGCCGTAATCATTTTCCTTCCTCCAGAGTAATAGTACGGTACTGTTCGATAACATATCGAAGATCTTCGATACAATGACGCATCGTAGACCGTGAATAGCCAGTGGCGTAAGGATAACCCTGATCAGGATCATTCAGTGATTCGTATGACACTTTTACGCCATCTTCCAGATTTTCGATAATTGTTTGAAGTTGGGTGTCGATGTTCATGATAAGGAGAAAAGTGGTGCTCTAGGGTCTTTAAGGTGGCTCTGAGAGGTGTCTACACTATAGGGGACATTCCGAGGTTACTAACTCTTTCTTTTTTTAAGTTTGTTAATCAAAGTCATCGCAGATTTGTGGTTACGACATACTTTGACAGGGACACCATTGTGTATCACACACATTTGAGTTTGTGATCCTCCCATAGGAATTGCAGCCAGGTATCCATCACCAACAACAATAGGTAATGGACCTGGTTTACAATCAAGAATGGCTGAGTTTGTGTAATTCATCCCCAATTCTCCATATATTCTTCCAAAGTGTAACCTTCTCCTGTACTGGTTTCTTCTACTAACTCCTCCAAACTCATTTCAATCAAATCTTCACGATATTCTTCGGGTGTTTGATCTTCTGGATCATAATCATCGTGGCAGAGATACTCCCACTCTGCCACAAGTGCATTAATAAGTTGTGCTTTAGTAAAGTTCATCGCCGAGTTACACTGTCAAGGATTTCGCCCTTCTCAAACACAATATCTACACAACGTTGAAGGGCTTTCTCAGTGGAAACTCCAACGTTGTTATAGACTGGCACGCAGAGCATACCGTAGGTTTTAGCAGACGAACCCACACGAATCACACGTCCGACAGTTTGAAGAAGCTCAATACTGTCCATGTTACGAAGGAAGATAACAGCTTCGAGTTCACTCACGTTAATACCCTCACTGAGGATACTTCTGTGGAGACAGACAAACTTTTTAGATTTGTCTTTGCCCCAAGTGTTGAGGGTTTGGAAGAACTCTTCACGAGATACTTTCTGACCGTCAACAATCGGACCCGTTTTTGAGGTGATGTAGAGGTAAGAATAACCACGGTCACTGAGTTGTTTTGCAAAATCTGTCATGAACAGATTCTGCAACTGTCGTGTGGTCTTGACACAAACAAGGATCTTTTTGATGTTGATATCATCAATAGATGCGAGAACATTGTTCCCCTCCATGTGAGGAGTGAGAGACTTTTTGTCCACCTTATCCATCTTAATCACCTTGACTTTAGGAGGAAGAATGTAACCATTCTGTACCAAGTCAGGTGCAGACACACGTGCAATCACTTGACCATAAGTATCAACCCAGTTCATACCTGGTTTCTTCACAGTCACACTGGTTTTACGAGTCGCGGTGAAGTAGAAACAACGATCTGCCTTCTTACTGAAATACTCAGTGGGACCGTAGAAGTTACGTTGAACAGAATTATGTGCCTCGTCAAAGTAAATCGTATCTACATCAATACCACTCTCTTGAATACGATGGAGAGAATGATAAGTGGTGAAGATGATGACATGTTCACGCATAGTCTGACACATATCAACAAACAGTTTGATACGTTCAGGTTTAGTGGTACTGAAATGCTGTGTCTCTCCACTGTGAACGTGAAGAGTGTTTGCATTTGTAATATGTTCCAAATACTCTGATGATAACTGTTCCATCAACAGAATACGTGGACCCACAACAACAATAGTCCGAGGAACATTTACTTCAAAACGTTTGACTGCATCCATAATAGCAATCAACGTCTTGCCTCCTCCAGTGGGAACAATAACTTGTCCGATTGAATTATTACGAAGTGCGTAAACAGCGTCCTGTTGATGAGGGCGAAGTTTGATCATGTAAGTGTTGCCTGTAATATAGTGGATCTTTGGAGGTTACTAACAGTATTACCCCAACAATACCTCAGGAAAGTATGGAGTAAGGTCAGAATCTACGACACGGTGTTCACATTTAACAAACTTCTTCCTTGATACATTCTCAACGTAGATCAGGTGATCAATATCAATATCTTTATAGTCTTGTGGAGACCGTTTACGAATCAATGCAAACGCCTCATTCTCTTCACGAGTGGACACAACAACTTTAGACAGTTTATCAATATCTGTCAAGAAGTTGTTGATAAGATCATACGAACGATCTTCGACAAACTTATCATAATGGTGTGCAAAGATGAACTTCGAACCACTACGAACACCACCAAAGTGTTCTTTAGTCAAACTGTGTCCACCTTTGACCTTCATGTCAATCACACCAGACAAAGTTTTCTCAGGATGTTCACTCCATTTAAGAAATGCTTGTGGTGTCAGAAGTGCACCAGTGTCATCAATTTTGTGTGAACTAGCCCAACAAATACCACCCGAAAGATCTTCCACAACCTTGAACATTGTCTCGCGAGTGTAGATATTGACCTGTTCATCAGTCAGTGACATGATCAACTTAAGTTGATTAGTCAAAAACTTCTTAGTGGTAACAGTCATAACGGTACGAATCTAATAATGAAGACCTTTCGAGGTTACTAACTCAAACACCGTACCCATTGTGGAAGTTAGCGTACGCAAACTCGGTACGATCGACCAGTTTCACTGAACCATGAGCAATAGAGTGAAGGACATAACCCTCACCTTCACAACGTTGACCATTAGGAAGATAAGCTTCAGGTGCGTCGTTTACAATCAGTGAGTCCATAATCTCATGTTTGATGTCAATCACAAGTAGATACAAGTTAGTGAGAAAAGGACAACCCAGAATGTCAATCAACTTTGGTTGATCACCTGGTGTCAGACTCTGGCCAGATTTGATCAGTGCATTGATAGCAGTCTTAGCCTTTTCTGCTTCCTTCTTAGTCAGGAACTTGATCTTGTCAGTGTTGATGTTAGGAACATCAGACTTTAGACCCAGACGATCAACACAAGGCTGTACCCACTTGATGATAGAAGTATCAACAAAGGTCTCAGTCAGTGGTTTACACACTGCATTCGACAATAGTCCATCCTGAGTGACAAAAACTTGTGTGTGAGGTGCGATGACAAGTTTCTGACTGATTGCCTCAGGGAACACATAAGTCAGAGTGTTCTGAGTGATCACATCAGTACGACCGAAACCAAGCCAATCACCCCAGTAAATGTTCTCGGTACGAGGGAGATACTTGAGACAATATGACAGAATCTCTACAACTTCAATTTGATGACCAAAGTGAGTGAAAATGTCGTCAGTGGTGTAGCAAAGTTTGATTTTCTTTTTATTAAATGCGGATTTTGTACAGCAAAAGAACTTACCATTGGCAGGATTGGTACCCCAGACCAACGACATTCCGTCCATCTTCATAGAGATGGTTGCTTCATCATACAATACATCCAGGACTGATAGATCACCAGTCAGGACAGAATCTTCAGGATGGTCCAGATGTGTGATTGCCATAATTCTCAGTCTTATACTATAGTGGACATTTCAAGGTTACTAACTTTATTATGGGAGAACTACCCAGACTTTGTTACCATTAGTCATGGTAGTATGTTTGTCAACATATTGTTTGGCTTGTACCACAGTCATACTATTGTTTGTCCTTAGATATGATCTTGCCTCCGTCACATTGGAGAACAGTTTCATCATCTTTTGGGTCATGTTGACATCCTCTTATGCACTCTTGCAACGATCTTAGTTCTACCTTTAGCATCTGGGTTACGCCCAGTCTCTTTTTTGTAGCGATCTGTCTCTTGTTGTTTGAAGTCTTTCTTCAGTTCACGTTCACCTGCACGAGTAATCTTCATGCGCTCTTGTCTTGTATAACCTGATGCTTCTTTAGGTTTATAGTTAGGATTGACTTTCTTGGTCTCTTTCTTCTTCAGGAGTTGAGATGCTTCTTTATCTGTATTCTTCTTCGTTTCAGTCTTCTTAACTTCACCACCAGCCTTTTTGGCTGCGATTCTGGCTTGAGCGGCTTTCTTTCTCTCAGCCTTAACTTTATCGGCGTAAGATTGCTTGACTTCTTTACTACCTCTCTCTTTGGTAGGTTGTTGTTCTCTCTCGGATCTTGCTTTGGTAGATCCTACGTCTGAACGAGTTTTATACTCTCCGACTGGCGCAGTCTTACCACCACCGACGGCTTTAACCCTGGGTTTTACACCAGCCTTACGTCTACTAGCGGTGTCTCTTTTAGGCTCTTTCCTACCTTCGTCGCCAGTTTGTTTGATCTGAGATCTACCTTGAATCTCAGGATCATATGCTTCTAAAAACTCTCTTAAAGTCTTCATTCTTCTACCACTGTAGCTGTTTTGAATGATCCCGTCTTACCATCTTCATTGGCAACTTTACGATCAAGACCTTCTCTTGTAGCGTAAGTCGCTTTTTCAGATGGCACATCGCACCATCTATTACCACCAGCATAATAAAGTGTGATAGATGGATCAATCAATGATGGTTTTGTTGTGTAGAAAGCCATGATGGGGATGATAATATATTTTATTTATCACCCCCGATATTATCAGGAGAAGAAACAGTCTGGTACAGACAGATCTTCCACATAGGAATCAACACTTTCGCCACCTTGAACATCAAGAACCTTTTCCCAATCGATATTATGTGGATTGAAATCGTCCATTACATCGAGTTCAAGAGTGATACGATACTTTTGACGCTGAGGGAGATAAGTGGCAGACATGGTGACTCCTGTTGACTACCTATAAATCATATGTTATTTAGGGTCGGTTGTCAAGGAAGTTGTGCCAGATATAGTGTTGTCACATTGACCGTCATTCCAATGTCTTACTGCGTTGGCAACGATAGCCACATTGGTAACCATGTAAAACACAAGAATAAAGGTACGTATGCCAGCAATAATATCTGCTTCTCTATCATCTCGTCCATCTTTTCTGCCTAGAGCTAGACTCCAGATTCTCCACATACTTCTTTCCAATCCTTATCAAAGATTTCTAGACCTTTATCGGTAAGAATGTGATCATACATTTGATCAAAAACTTTAGGTGGCATCGTACAGATTTCAGCACCATTGTACCAAGAACGAATTGCACGTTGAACACTACGAATCGATGCAGATAATACCTGAGTACGAATACCGTGAATACGATACAGTTCAAAGATTGAACGTACAACTTCAAGACCAGCGACAGATTGATCGTCCAATCGTCCTACGAATGGTGACACATAAGTTGCACCAGCCTTCGCCGCAAGAACTGCCTGTGCTGCACAGAAGATCAAGGTGACATTCACTTTGATACCTTGTTCAGACAATCGCTTACATACGATGAGTCCCTCACGGGTACATGGAACCTTGACAGTACATACAGGACCAAACTTTTCGTACAGACGAATACCTTCGTCATACATTTCAAGGTCAGATCCAACAACTTCCATACTGATGTCAGGTACACCAAGATCCACGAGTTCTTGATATACATCCTCAGGATTACGACCACTCTTCATAATCAGAGATGGATTTGTAGTGATACCATCAATCAGTCCAGTAGACCAATACTTTTTGATGATTTCTGTGTCTGCTGTGTCTAAAAAGATTTTCATTAGTTCTTGATGTAATTGTTTTTTTCTAACCATTCACGGGTCATTGGCGTTGGCTCGAATACCTCCCACATTTTACCATTTGCGCACGCATTAAGAGCATTTTGTGTCATACCTTCAGTACGTCCAGCCCATTGTGCTTCTGCCTCCCAGGGTACAGCTGAGGCAGGATAAGTTCGTTCAGCCATGACACGCCAAATCATGGGAACTTCATCTTCTGGTTTGATAATAGCGATCATACTATTTTTAATAGTACCAGCCATACAATCCTGAGCAGCATGCCACCCTTCATGTCTCATCAATTGCATCAATACATTTGGTTCACCCATGTATCTACGATTGAGATAGATGTTGTTACTTACCGTGTGATATACGCCACGATGCATGATCGGGAAATATCTTTGATCTGCAAGATATACTTTGACACCCATACGTTTGAGTGTCATCAACATTGTGTTGAATTCGTATGCAGATGATGTAAACTCCGCAGTATTAGGATACTGTGAGGAAATATCCAAAAGACTATGAACTTCTTCTACATCTTCTTTACAATCTCTCACCAACATACAACCCATGGCATCCATGGAATTATATCCTTTGGTAATCTTTGTCTCATCAGCCATTGCTGGAGGGACGATCAATAGAGATAGTCCTAACAAAACATTGCGAATTTTCATCATTTGTTTCCCTTGTTTTAATATATTCTAGTTCGTCCCAAAATTTTTTATGACAGACTACTAGAATGTGTTCATTACAGTGTAACCTATTTCTGACTAGATTACAAATCGGTTTAGGTTTCACACCAACTTCAATGGTGATATAGTCATCACATTTGAAATATACCCATCCCTCGTCTATCCATTGATGATGATGCCATTTGACATAATCATTAAGTTGAACATCAAATGTTTTCATCGTTAATGTTCGGAACTCCAATCAGTGAAATAGTTTCTTGTTGTTTAAAATACAACTTGACATAACAACGTAGAGCGTCCTTCAGGACCACAATGTCATCACACTCGTCAATATCACGAGACATCTTCTCATATGCAAATGATTTAGATGGTGATGATAATGTAATTGAAGAAGGATCTAGGTCTTTCATTGGTAGAATGCAGCCATGAGTGGATTTAGATTCAATTGCATTGCAGAATATGGAGTCGTGTCTTCTGGTTTTACAACTTTACCTGGTTTCTTGTGGTTCACAGGAGCCTTGAATTGTTTAGTCTTTTGACAGAAAAACCCCCAGACTGAACTTGGAGGTGCATCTGTGTAGACAAATGTTGTCCCTATGTTACGAATCCAGATACGAATAACAGTCTTAGAATATTGGTCAGTCCAATACTCATACCCTGTCGGCGGTTTGTGCGGGAATTCCATGTCGGTTGTAATCATATAGTAGGTCAAGCATCACCTGACGCCATTCCATCAATTCATCGAAACATCCTTGATTGTGTGCACATTCGCGGAGTTTACTGTCTGGTTTGAGGACACTCTCGATCATAAGACCAAGAGCACGTTTTTCGGATTCATTCATCGAAAACTTTACATTGTGGAGCACCTGGGTGTGTATCACAAAATTCGTCTAACAGTTTATCTCTGTGACGATTGTGCCAATCATCGATATTGGCATCTTTTTCTGGATCAAATTCATCCTCATCATGATGTTCATTACATCTTACGCCAAAATCATATTTGGCGTACTTGTCGTTCGGATCTTTTTCTGGTTTTTGAGTCATGTTAGAAAACTCTCGATAACTTCAGAAGCTGAATCATCAGTCAATTCGTATTTATTTGAATTCATGATGTTCTCTCTCAATTTACCATAAAATTGTGGGTATAGATCATCGTGTGTTGAAATCAAATCAAAACACTCTTCATCAGATTCTGCTCTGACGACCCAAATACCACCATACTCTGACTGAGGGAATGGTACATAATGTTGGACAACATAGAGATACTTCATTGACTCCTGAAATTACACTTTAAGTATATAAGAATTAAGATACTTTGTCAAGTGATGGTGGACACTTTTTCATCTGTCTTTCGAGTTCAGATTTGATCTTCCATAAACTCATCTGCAGATAAGTTTCATACTCATTTCCCTCCGTCAGAGCAAATAGATTGTCCACTTGAGCAAGTGCAATCACAAGCTTTAAATTTTGGTCCTGAATTTTCTTCATTCTGTAGTTTTTGAACTAGGTAATCTGCAAATGCTTCCATTTTATCAGGATGAATGGCACGGATGTCAGTTTGTTCGACTGCAATTTCCATGGATTCTATCTCTTGACTCGAAAGTTTCTTTTCTTTTGGACTATGGGTCATAGAGCCTCCGAATGTGTCACCATGTTAGTATTTACAAACAGGTAGTCAAACGATGTTAAGATTACTTAATGACTTCCCAATCATTGTCGTTCATCTTATTCATCCAGAAGTGGTACCGACCTGAGATAGATGCAAGAAACATTTTATCTTCAGTCTCTTGTTCCACACGGCAACTATGAAGTTCGTCCATCATATTATGGAAACGATTCACTGCCTTGTTGGTCTTCGGTTGTACGCAAATGAACTTGGTTTTCATGGTCTTAATAACTTAAAGGTTCCTCATCTTCCAGGACAAGCCTATTCTAGTCCTGATTGTTGTACTTGTCAAGTAACAAGTTTTCTGATAGATTAGCACATATCTCACATCGTGGAATACCCATCAAATGTTGTTTCATATGTACCATCTCGTGTATCAGAGTTCGATCATGTTCATCACCTCTTAGACTTTCATCTATTTGAATGATAAACTCATTGTCCTCCTCTCTCATACACCACCCAGTCACACCCTCATCAGACAGGTCCATATAGACCACAGTTAGGTCAATACCATGGTCAGATAGATATTCACCCATAAACCAATGTAGAAGGGGTTTACAGGAAGGGACAAAAGTGAATGACGGAACAACTTCAATAGAATGCATGTGACAGTCCTTGATAGACAACTCTGGTACCCCATTGCATCATCCACATGAAGGATCCAATGAAGATCAGTTTTTCTTTTATTGTCATAGAAATTCATCCATATAGTAATCAATAGTCACATTTAACTTTGAAGCATCTTCTTCAAATGATAAAATCGTATCTTGATCATTTGGAATATTCAATTCAATACCATCAATGATAATTCCATTTATTTCATAATGATTTTTTGGTTGATTCTTTAACCAATTTTGGTAAGATAGAAGAACTTGTTTAACTTGATGATCCATAGTAAATGAAATGTCTTACTGATATAGTATAAGACCTTCAGTGGCGTTCTGAAGGTCTTATAGGACAGTTTTAAAAGTGTCACAAAAGATCTTTACATATTTTGAATTATTTCTTTAAGTTCTTCAATTTGTTTTTGTTGTTCTTTAATTGTCATAAAGATACCGTATTAGATACAATAGCCATACCTTCAAATACTTTTACAATTTTTCCTGTACCTGATTGAGTAATTATTATATCATAATAATTTCTACCTTCATCTAACTCAGCAGTCACTGTAGATCCCATTGATATTTTAATTTGTCCAGTTGCAACAGTAACTGTTGTTGAAAATGATTTAAATTCTGCTGCAGTTGGATGTTTTCTTACTTTTGATGTTGCACTATAATTTGTCAAAGAAAAAATAGAACCATCAGAATTAGTGACAGTAAAAGTTGCTTCAAAATCAGTGCCTTTATCAATAGTTAAATTTACTACTGGGACTGCCATTTTAGAATGTTTTTAATTATTTATTCTCACAAAAAAACCTTCATTTTTGGAGGTTCTATTTTTATAAAAATCAAAGAGCAAAAAGTGCCTGTCTTGCTTCCTCAAACTTAGCATCTGCTTGTGCCTCTAGGTCTGCCTTAAGAACCTCATCAGTCTCTTGTTGTGCTTGCTGACGAAGTGTTTGTGACTCAGTAAGTGGAGTTTGAACTGAATTGAATTCTGCTTCGGTCAATTCCTGAACGACCTTCTTACCATTATCAGGATTTACAATATCAGTAATCGTTGTTGTATCAGGAACTCTGGAAAGACATACATCAATTCCATCTTCATCGTTCATCCAGATTCTTACATCAAGACCAGGAAACTCTGCTTCTGGATGTCTCTTTTCAACTGGATTATTTCCACACATATAATTGCCAGAATGAACACAAATCCAGTAGTGCTTGAGATATTTCATAGTTCTATAACTGTTTGTGAGTATTTATATGACTGGAACTCCATACTCTTGTGAGAGTTGTTGATTGACATCATCCATAGATGGAAATCCTTTGACAGTTGCCCATGAGACAATTGAATACCTCTTACCTTTGGTAACGGACTCAACTCCATGAGAATAATGATGATTAGAAGGAAAACAAACCAACATACCTGGTTCTGGTCTTATTCTTATCTTAAGTTCTGGGAAAATAAAATCACCACCCTCAAAGTCATTGTTCAAATAAAAAATTATGGATAAATCTCTGTTCGTACTTTTTTTCCATATCTTTTCACCTCTTGGTGTCATCCAAATACTTTCACCATCAATGTGAGGACGATAATGACCACCAATACCATAAGATAATACTTGTGGTATTTCACTACTATCCACTTCTACCTGATAGAAAGGATTGATGATATTCTTTACTGTATTACGAAATAAGTCCTCAATCTTAGGATACAAAGGACCCATTGGAACGATTTGAGTATCTCTGGTTTGTTTATCTACAATCCAAGATGTTTTTCCAGTTGCATTTGTTTTGTCTGGATCAAAGACTGATAAATCTTCTGCTGGAGACGACTTGATATGTGATACAAGTTCTTGAAGACCTTGTGAGTTGATGACATTAGGACGAATAAGAATATATGATAATGGATTTTCAATCATAATATATGTGATTTTGACTATTTATTGTGGCAGTCCGTTTGCTGCTGCTGAGGTTGCTGCTAAGTAATATCTACCAACACTTAATGGTCCTCTTACTGATGCTGTTGCAGTGTCATTAGAGTAATCTATACGGTCTACTCTTGATATTGTAGGAGCACCACCACCAAAGTAACCAGTATTTGGAGAAGGAGAAGTAAAAGGACTAGGACTTAACCATACATCAGGTTTAACAGGCCAATTTCCAGTTGCCTGTCGTTCTCTTACATCTAAAAGTGCGAATATTCCTCTTTTATTAGTTACTGCCATCTTATATTAAATAAGGACTATCGGGATACTTCCAGTATTCCAGTTTCTTATACTTATTTAGAATGTAAGGAGACAAAACATCCTCTGGCTTCTTAGAAGTCTTTTTCACTTCTTTTCTCACATAGTGCATATCCTTGAGATACCATTGGTCATCATTTTCACGATGATGATTTTCCACATTCTTGAAGTTATGATCGTAATCATCCATCTCTAAGAAATCATAAATCCTTCTCATCGTTTCATCAGGAGTATTCACTAAGTCATTATATTCAACCATCAATAAGTGTCTTGTATCATTCTTGATAAATGCCTGACTTTGTGCCCACAGTGCTTGCTCTATAATCCCATCATCACTCATCAAATACTGACAACGATTATCATCATCCACAGTGACACCTTTTTCAATCAGGTGTTGATCTATAAATGAAACTTGGTCGTCATTACGATGCACCATTGTAATAAAAGATGTGAGAATTTCTGCGATGTCTCTTACAGGACAGATAATCTTTGGATTGGGTGTGATATAAGTTTTGATTCTTTCAATATTATTGGGCCAAGCACGGCAGTGATCTATAATAATATCTTCTTCTCTTTCGTAATAATAATTCTCTATAAAACTACTGATGATCTTATGAGCATTCTGTGGTTTTGGATATCCTAAGTATTGTTCTGAATGCTTAAAATATTCTTCAGTATGATACATCAGTTCCATCACAGAACTCACAGGTTCTGTATGAATGTTTGGGTTCTGGTCAATCAAACTTTTCAATAAGGTGCTTCCTGATCGTGGAAGTCCTGCCATAAAATGATATTTTTTCATATACACTTCAAAATTTTATTTAATGTTTTCTCAGATACTTTAAGGGTTTCTCTCATTTGTTTTTCATTTGGATTTTGATTATGCCAGTGTGCTTTTCCATCAGGGTCAATACCATAATCAACAGGTTCTATTGAAAGATATGACCTAAGTTGATCTTTATCTTTAATTTCTACTACACCTTCACCAAACCAATCATACAATTTTTGAGTTGATACAATTGCAGGGACATGCGTATGACCTTTTAAATATGTCAGTGCATATAATCTCTGCACTCCTGCTGGTCCTGCCTGAACCTGACCTTCTACTGGAATAACAATACGAACTGGATCAATATGATTTGTATTATCTATGTGCTCTAATATCGCTTGCAATAATCCACACTGATGTTTTATATGATTTGGATTATTGATCCACAGGTCTCTTCCATCTTGTGTGATATAAGAAACTGGAAACTTTGGAACATAATATGCACTATACATTTTTCTTTCTCCTTTGATGATTTGTTGCAAACTCAAATGCTCCTGTGAATTGTTCTAGTGTAGTTTCTTTGAGAATTGGTTTTAGATTTTCATAAAGATACTCTGGTGATGATATCATTGTATCAAAATCCAGATAGATTGTTGGTATATGATGTTCTTTTTCTAGTTTCTTATAGTTCTCAAATATTTTATAAAAAAATGAAAGTTGTTCTTCATAATTTTTTGCCTCCCACAATCCTCCTGGTTGTTGATTATGAAATGCTCTGGACTTTGCCGAATCCTCAAACTTTCTTACTGGAATAATCATATAATCAATAATGAATGAATTCAGAAGTCTATCCATTTGATTAAGAAATGCTGGGGACTTTAGAATATATGGTGTATCATCCCATTGTTTATCCAATCCAGAATTGCAGTTTTCATAGATGTGATTGGTGAATGTTTCTTTTGTGTATCCAGTATCAAGACCAAGATAGGAAAGAATAATCACAAGAAATGTTGTTCCACATCGTCCAGTGCCAGAAATATAAACCTTATGTTTCATTACCACTCCTTGACTGGATTGAAGAAAAATAACTGAACCAATCTACCGTTTTCTAATGTATTTCCAAAGTTAAAATTATGAGAGTGCCACAAATGAGTGCGAAATAATACTAGTCTATTATACCTCATCGGGCACAGAAAGTAACGAGTCCATTTATTTCTGTCAAGTCCATCACCATATACTGTCGTCCACCAACATTCTTTATAAGTTGGATATCCATAAAACTGTGCTTCTTCATCAGTCTTTGGAATGTTTTCTGACTGAAGAGTATTATGTTTCCAGAATGATGTGCCACCTTCATCAACACAATCTTCTGGTGATGACATATAAATTACGGCACCCCATTCCCAAGATGGATCTACATGAACATCCTGTTTATGAGTATCAGTTTCTAATGAGATGCGAAAATATCCATTCTTATCTGCTGGTATGAGTGGTTCTTTGATGATATTCTCAAAGGACTTATGAATGTCTTGAGAATAATAAGAATCTTCTGAGTTTCTTCCTGGATATGTATAGTCGTCTGTTGGTTCTGGATATTCTGCCTTGAGTGCAAACTCTCTAACTTCTTGTGGATTTGAGTAGAAGTCATCCACAACAATGATGTTTTGTCTCATAATATATTTATTTGAAGTATTTATTGTGGCAATCCGTTTGCTGCTGCTGAGGTTGCTGCTAAGTATTGTCTAGCAAGACTCAATGGACTTTTTACTGATGCTGTTGTTGTATCGTTAGAGTAATCAATACGATCTACTGTTGATCTTGGACCAGGACCACCACCACCAAAATAACCAAAGGAACTATTACCTGTTGCTGCTAAACCATTTCTAGCAAGACTCAATGGACCCTTAGGTGATGCTGTTGCTGTGTCATTAGAATAATCTATACGGTCTACTGTTGCTCCCGAAGGAAGACCACCACCAAAGTAACCAAAAGAACCATTACCTGTTGCTCCAGTATATCCCCTAGCAACACTCAATGGTCCTTTAGGTGATGCTGTTGCAGTATCATTGGAGTAATCAATGCGGTCTACTACTGATGTTGTAGGACTACCACCACCAAAGTAACCAAAAGAAGCATTACCTGTTGCTGCTAAAAACTCTCTAGCAGAACTCAATGGTCCCTTAGGTGATGCTGTTGCGGTATCATTAGAGTAATCAATACGGTCTACTGTTGATAATGTTGGACTACCACCACCAAAGTAACCAAAAGAACCATTACCTGTTGCTGCTAAGTAATTTCTAGCAAGACTTAATGGTCCTTTTGGTGATGCTGTTGCGGTATCATTAGAGTAATCTATACGGTCTACTGTTGATAATGGTCCAGGAAAACCACCACCAAAGTAACCATAAGAACTGTTACCTGTTGCTGCTACACCATACTTACCAACACTTAATGATCCTCTTACTGAGGCTGTTACAGTATCATTAGTATAATTAATACGGTCTATTATTGATACAGTAGCAGGAGAAAAACCACCACCAAAATAACCAAAGAATGTTACTGGGAAGTTTTGGACTGGTGAGTTTGCTGTTACTGCTGGACCGACTGCGGCAAATCCGTTTGCTCTTGCGGATGATGCTGCATGATTTCCCCTAGTAGAACTTAATGACCCTTTAGGAGATGCCGTTGCTGTATCATTCGAATAATCAATACGGTCTATTGTTGATATTATAGCAGGTGTAACTCCACCAGCAAAGTATCCAAAAGAACTATCTCCTGTAGCAGCAGCATATCCTTTAGCAGCACTTAATGGACCTTTTGGTGATGCTGTTGCAGTATCATTACTATAGTCAATTCTACTTACTGTTGATATAGTAGGACTAAATCCACCGGCAAAGTAACCAAAAGAACTATTACCTGTTGCTCCGAATCTTAATGAGGCAACACTCAGTGGTCCTTTTGCTACTGCCGTTGCAGTATCATTAGAATAATCAACACGATCTACTGTTGAAACATCACCAGGACTTTCCCCACCACCAAAGTAACCAAAATCCTGATTACCCGTTGCTGACAGTGCTGTCCTGGCATCACTTAATGGTCCTTTAGGTGATGCTGTTGCAGTGTCATTACTATAATCAATACGGTCTACAGTTGATAGATTACCACCAGGATTTTGACCACCACCAAAGTAACCAAATGAAGCATTACCTGTTGCTCCAGTTCTAAGTTTTGTTGTGCTCAATGGTCCTTTTGCTACTGCTGTTGCTGTATCATTCAAGTAATCTATACGACTCACTGTTGAGAATGGAGCAGGAGTATAACCACCACCAAAGTAACCAAAATTAGCATTACCTGTTGCTGACAAGTCTCTGCTAGTAAAACTTAATGGACCTTTAGGTGATGCAGTAGCAGTATCATTAGAGTAATCAATACGGTCTACTGTTGAGTTTGGAGAAGGTTGACCACCACCAAAGTAACCAGTATTAAAGGTTTCTACAGCACCAGTTGCAAGGTTAAATGGTTGGGACAGAACACCAGGTCCTTTGAGTGGTATTGCATTTGCTCTGGAACTTGATGCTCCCATACCAGACACATTAGCATTAAGTAAACCCTTAGGTGATGCTGTTGCAGTATCGTTGGAATAGTCTACACGATCTATTGTTGAAATTCTGGGACCACCAGTAGTTTGTCCACCAGCAAAGTAACCAAAGGAAGCACTTCCTGTTGCTCCCATACTTCCTCTAGCAGTACTTAGTGAACCCTTAGGTGACATTGCTGTTGTATCACTAGAGTAATCAAGACGATCAACTGTTGTAATATAAGAAGAAGCACCAGCAAAGTAACCGAAAGAAGAGTTTCCTGTTGCTCCAGTTGAATTTTTAGCACTACTTAAATTACCTTTCAGCACTGCTGTTGCGGTGTCATTAGAATAATCAACACGATCTGTTGTTGATGTTGCACTAGGACCACTAAATCCACCCGCAAAGTAACCAAAAGATTGAGTACCTGTTGCTCCAGCACCTTGTCTTATTACACTCAAATTACCTTTTGGTGATGCAGTGGCAGTATCATTAGAATAATCTACACGATCTATTAAAGAAGTAGCATATGCAGGAGCAGGATACCCAGAACCACCACCAAAGTAACCAAAATTACTATTACCTGTTGCTTCTACGTCGGGTCTAGCTTCACTCAATGGTCCTTTTGGTGATGCTGTTGCAGTATCGTTGGAGTAATCAATACGGTCTACTGTTGATTTTGAAAGATCACCACCACCAAAGTAACCAAAGTTTTGGTTACCTGTTGCTGCTAAATTATATCTAGCAACACTTAACGGTCCTTTTGGTGATGCTGTTGCGGTATCATTAGAATAATCAATACGGTCTACTCTTGATGATGCACCAGGAGAAACACCACCACCAAAATAACCAGTATCATATCCTTGTGGTGTTGCATTAGGTCTCTCGCTTGATGCTGGCAATAATGTCAGATCTGTGATTCCGTTTGCCTTAGCACTTCCAGCACCTGGGTCTTCTCTAACAACACTTAATGGTCCTTTTGGAGATGCAGTTGCAGTGTCATTAGAATAGTCAATACGGTCTACTATTGATGATGGAATGCCACCACCAAAGTATCCATAAGAAGAATTACCTGTTGCTGCTAAACTACGTCTGGCAACACTCAATGGTCCCTTAGGTGATGCCGTAGCAGTATCATTAGAATAATCTATACGGTCTACTGTTGATAACGTAGGACCACCACCACCAAAGTAACCATAAAAAGCATTACCTGTTGCTGCTAATTGTCCTCTAGCAGCACTTAATGGTCCTTTTGGTGATGCAGTTGCAGTGTCATTGGAGTAATCAATACGGTCTACTGTTGATACTGTAAGACCACCACCAAAGTATCCATAAGACTGATTGCCAGTTGCAGTAGACCTCCTGCTGCTAAAAGAAAGATTGCCTACACTTGTTGAAGTATCATTAGAATAATCAACACGAGTTACTATTGTTGTCGCAGTTTCTCCACTAGAAAAATACCCAAAATTTTGGTTTCCAGTTCCAGTAACATAATAAGATCCTGGAACTGGTGTTGCTAGTGATGCAGTTGTCAATACTGAAGAAGTTTCATTAGCAAAGTTAAATTTTCTTATGTCGGTATTTGCTGGAAAATAACCACCGGCAAGATAAGATGCAGTAGAACTACTTGCAGCACCCCATTGCTTTGTTCCACTATTTGTATCAAAAATTCCAGATTTTAGGGTAGCAGTAGCAGTATCATTAGAAAAATCAATACGATCAGCAGAAGTTTGTCCATAAAATGCTGGACCACCACCAAAAAAGTAACCATAATCCCAAGATCCAAAAAATGGACTTGGACTTAACCATACATCAGTTTTAACAGACCAGTTATCACTTAACTGATCCTCATAGACTTGCTTAAGTCGAAATATCCCTCTTGGACTAGGCATTTTTTATCAGCAACTTCTGGTATAGCATTGAGTTATTTATTTCACTACCAAAACCATTACCATAAGAATGCCAATAATCAGCACGAAAAATCACACAACGATTATATTTTACAAACACATTTGCATATTCTTCCCATTCATTCTTATCACTTACATCAAAGGACTTGACAATATCATCCATATTCTGCCAACCATTGATTTGACAGGCATATTCATTTGGAAAACTATCAAGTCCTGTTTTCTTATGACTGTAAAAACTCAGTCCTTTCTTTGATACACAATCAGGTGGCATTGTAAGATAAATCACAGCAATCCAATCACAAGCAGTATTCGCAGTAATTGGATTTGCAGTATTCTCAAATGTAACTTCATTGAATGCTTCTACAATTTCCACAGGACTACTCAAAATATAAGAAAGTTTTTGAGTAGTCTCTTCAGTTATCATACACTGTTTACTAAAGAAACTTTGATGATACTGATGTGCAATATCATAAAAGTCATCAATAATCATAAACTTTTGGTTCATCAGTTACCTTCCAGTTTCTTTTGCTCCTCTGTACTTCCAGTAATCATACCCAGATTTTCACCAGTGACTTCTTGAATACCAGTGAGAACTTTTTTCTGCAGATCATTCAAGAATTCCATCTTACCTTGAGGACTTTCAAGCATCTTATTCAATGGCAGATATCCTTCTGGTAATTCATTTCTCTTATCAACAATGGAAGGTGCAGAAGCACGACGCATACTGTGAAGATTGCCAATGGAAATACCAGTCTGTGCAGCAACCATTTCATCCATTGCCTGATCAGCAAAACGACGCTCCCAATACAGAGCGTCACCTTCCAGGAACTGCTCTCTACTGACTGGTTTACCACCATTTTCTTCTACAAGTTTGGCAAGAATCTTATCCAGATGCTCCATTTGGAAAAGACGGTCACGAATTTCTAACTCACAAGACTTCAGGTAATGAGTCAGTGCCAGTTCATCCAGGTCAAACCAACAAAGTTTCTTTGATCCGCCACCAGGACCAGATTCTTCCCAGAAGATTGGTTGTGTGCGATCTTGGTCTTTCCACTTGTACTCAAACTCACGGACTTTTTCTTTCATCTCAATGAGTTTATACATATAACCTTCTGCCATCTGACGACGGGACTTCAGAGTGTTCTCAAAGGCAACAGGAAGTGTATGAGTTTCAAGCAGAGCAAACTTTTCCAACTGGAAATTAGTTCTGCCTTGTGCGAGTTCTTTATCACTTTCTTCCCATTTCATGACATTATCAAATGCCTTACGAAGATAATCATCATCCATTACTGCTTGTTCTGCCGAAACGGGTTGATAAGTCAGTGCAGTATTTTCAATAGTCATAGTTTCTCCATTCATTTTAGACTTGTGTTTTGCAAAAAATAAACCACTTGTTTCATTGTATTTAACTGTTTTGTATATGACAAAGTTTTGAGTTTCCAAATATGTTTTCAAATCACTCATAGTTTTGTCAGTCATATCATTATGATATTCTCCAACAATACTTTCAATTTTTTGAATTGATGTTGAATTCATAAGAATATCATACTCACTTCCTTCTGCATCAATCTTCAAAATTTTGATTTTATCATATGAAGATAAAATATCATCCAAAGAAATTGTTTTTACCTTTGTTTCCTCATAAGAATTCATATAAGGATTCTTGTAGAAAGAATTTAATCCTGTATTTTCACTGTGAGGATAGGTATAAAAGGGAACTTCATCACAAGATTTTTTCCAAACGGCAATATTATGACATTTCCATCCTTGATATTTGGATAGATTTTTCAAATAACATTGGTAATTACTTTCATCTGCCTCATAGGAAATTACATTTTTACTTCCCTTATCTAAACAAAGTTTGGAAAAATATCCACAGTGAGCACCAATATCAATAATGACATCATCTTCATTCAGGTTTTCAATTTCATAAACATTTTGAATATAAACTTCATCATAAATTGACTTATCAACACTATTTTCCCTAAAAAATACATTAGGATTACAAACAGTATTGATGAGTTTTTCCCACTGGTTTGCAACTTTCTTCCAGTCACACTTCTGTGAAATATGATTGGAAAGTGATTTTGAGATTTGATTATAATATGTTATGTCCCTGTCAAAATAATCTAGAGCAGTACAACAAACCTCTGCAAATGTATTTAGGAAGTTCTCTGTAACCTGATATCCTTTTGCTGTGCGGTTGCCCTCAATCGGTACAACGGATGCAAAGTTTTCTCCTGCAACTTCTTGTAGTGCTCCAATGTTTGTAATGATTGGATAGGCACCAGACTTCATTGCCTCTGCCATTGATACACAGAAGGTCTCTTCCCAAATGTTTGGATGAATGAAGAAAGCAGATTCTTGATAGGCAGAAACAAGTTCTTCTTGGTCTACTGCCGCAGAGTATTCTACATTAGGAAGTTTCTTCAGATCCTCATACAATTCAAGATAAGGATCATTCAGAGGACCATACAGTGACATTGATGAAAAGATTTTAAACTTTGCATCAGGATGCTTCTGTTGAATTCTCTGTATAATAGAAGGCATCAGTTCTAAACCTTTGTAAGGAATAGAAGTATGAATAAAAGTCTTTGTTTTGTTTTCAGAATAGGTGAAGATATCATTCACACCATTTGAAATTACAGTAATTTTATTCTTAGGAACATTATGAAACTTGATCAATTGTTCCTTTGCCCAGTGAGATGGTGTCACAATGTGAGTTACCGTCTCATGATTGAAATTTAGAAATGCAGGTTGATCATAAGCATGATGTGCCCATAAGACTTTGTATGGTTTACTAGACTTTTTAAGTTCCTCTGGTAGATGTGAGACTTCTACCTCTTCAGGAAACTCATAATATTGTGAAAGATAATGAAATGAACTTTCAGTTGCTCCAGACTTCATAATTACTCAGCAAAAATATGTGAACCAACGTGTTGTAATTTGATTGATGTATCTAACCAGACATCATATCCTAACATTCTAGCACGAAAAAAGAAACTTTTGTCCTCACTCATAAAGGACTGATTTTCCTTGTGCTCCATAAAGTAGTGATATGAATTATTCATCTCTGCCTGTGATGGTGGATGATTACTGTCATTTGTTGGTGGAATGTATTTGAGGTCTGGAAAGTTTTGTGCCATATTCAAGAATACATTACGATGAATGAGAACAAATCCCATTCCATTTCCTTCTATTTTAACCAAATCTCCTTTGCGTTGCTCTGGTTGAATTGTATCGTAACAATAACGAATTGGTATTGTTTTCATTGGATATGCACCAGAAACAATATCCACCTGATGTGAGAGTAGTTTTAATACATCTTCTGGATTAAAACCAATATCACTGTCTAAGAAGAAAAGATATTCGTGCTCTGTGTTGTTGAGGAAGAAATTAGCACACTTGGATCTTCCTTGTGTGATTAGAGAAGAGTTTGCCTGTGTGAGAAGACCGTGAGGAATATTATTTCTTACTAAGAGTTTACCCAGATTGAATAAACTCATTGTTGTTTTTTCACTCACAATTCCCCCATGACAGGGGAGAGCAATCATTAGACTCATAGTGTAGTTTTAGTTGTTTTGACTATTTATTGTGGCAATCCGTTTGCTGCTGCTGAGGTTGCTGCTAAGTATACTCTAGCAAGACTCAATGCTCCTTTAGGTGATGCTGTTGCTGTATCGTTAGAATAATCAATACGGTCTACTAATGATAGAGGAATTCCTTGACCTCCACCACCCCAGTAACCAAAGAAAGAATTTCCTGTTGCTCCTGAAGCACTTTTATCAAAACTTAATGGACCTCTTGGTGATGCTGTAGCAGTGTCGTTAGAGTAATCAATACGGTCTACTATTGATCTATGGCTGGGAGTAAAACCACCACCAAACCACCCATAAGAAGCATTACCTGTTGCTGCTACATTATATCTAGCCACACTTAATGGTCCTTTAGGTGATGCTGTTGCGGTGTCATTAGAGTAATCAATACGGTCTACTGTTGAGAATGGACCATTACCACCACCAAAGTAACCATAAGATTGATTTCCTGTTGCTGCTAAGTAATGTCTGGCAAGACTTAATGGTCCCTTAGGTGATGCTGTTGCTGTATCATTAGAATAATCTATGCGGTCTACTGAAGATATGGTAGATGGACTAAAAGCAGGACTAACTCCACCACCAAAGTAACCAAAGGAACTATTACCTGTTGCAGATCCAAATCCCTTAACAGCAGTCAATGGACCTTTAGGAGATGCTGTTGCCGTATCATTAGAGTAATCTATTCGGTCTACTGTTGATACATATGGATTACCGCCACCAAAGTAACCATAAGAACTATTACCTGTTGCCATTGTACCCTGTTTAGTACCACTTAATGGACCTTTAGGTGATGCTGTTGCTGTGTCATTTGCATAATTGATACGGTCTACTGTTGATACTGGACCTGGAGCACCACCACCAAAGTAACCAAAGAGTGTTACTGGGAAGTTTTGGACTGGTGAGTTTGCTGGTGGTAATGTAGTATCAATTGCGGCAAATCCGTTGGCTCTTGCGCTTGATGCTCCCATATCTTGTCTAACAGAACTCAATGGTCCTTTTGGTGCTGCTGTTGCGGTATCATTAGAGTAGTCTATACGGTCTACTGTTGATGATGCTGATGGAGCACTACCACCAAAATAACCGAAAGAAGCACTACCAGTTGCTCCTAAACCATATCTAGCAAGACTTAATGGACCCTTAGGTGATGCTGTTGCAGTGTCATTAGAGTAATCAATACGGTCTATTGTTGATATGGGACCAGGAAAACCACCACCAAAGTAACCAAATGAACTGCTACCTGTTGCTGCTAGATATCTTCTAGCAAGACTTAATGGTCCTTTAGGTGATGCTGTTGCAGTGTCATTACTATAATCAATACGGTCTACAGTTGATAGATTACCACCAGGATTTTGACCACCACCAAAGTAACCAAAGTTTTGGTTACCTGTTGCTGCTAATTGTTGTCTAGCAACACTCAATGGACCTTTTGGTGATGCTGTTGCAGTGTCATTAGAGTAATCTATACGGTCTACTACTGATGTTACAAGACCACCACCAAAGTAACCATAAGAAGCATTACCTGTTGCTCCCATATATTGTCTGTTAGAACTTAATGGTCCTTTAGGTGATGCTGTTGCTGTATCATTAGAGTAATCAATACGGTCTACTGTTGATACTGTACCAGGTTGACCACCACCAAAGTAACCATAAGAAGCATTACCTGTTGCTGCTAGTGCTGCTCTAGCAAGACTCAATGGACCTTTTACTGATGCTGTTGCCGTGTCATTAGAGTAATCAACACGGTCTACTGTTGATGTGTATGGACCTTGACCTCCACCAAAGTATCCAGTTTGGAAGGTTTCTACTGCACCAGTTGCAAAGTTTGTGGGTCCTGGAGGTGCTACTAATACAGTTTCTGTTGTTGGAAGTGCATTTGCTCTTGAACTTGATGCTGCAAACTTATATTTTGTAGCAGTTAATGGACCCTTAGGTGATGCAGTAACAGTATCATTAGAGTAATCAATACGGTCTATATTTGATCTATGACCTGGAGCAGCAACACCACCACCAAAGTAACCGAATGATTGATTACCTGTTGCTGTTAAAGAATATCTACCATCAGATAATGGACCTTTTGCTACTGCCGTTGCAGTATCATTAGAATAATCAACTCGATCTACTGTTGAAGTTGTGTTTACGACTTCACCACCACCAAAGTAACCAAAGTCAGCATTACCCGTTGCTGCCATATCATACCTAACATCACTCAATGGACCCTTAGGTGATGCTGTTGCTGTGTCATTAGAATAATCAACACGGTCTACTGATGATTTATTGGGAGAAGGACGACCACCAACAAAGTAACCGAATGATTGATTACCTGTTGCTGCGAAAGAATATCTAACAGAAGTTAATGGTCCTTTTGATGCTGCAGTGGCAGTATCATTAGAATAATCAACACGGTCTATTGATGATGATGCTGATGGAGCACGACCACCACCAAAGTAACCGAATGATTGATTACCTGTTGCTGCTAAATTATGTCTAGTCACACTTAATGGTCCTTTTGGTGCTGCAGTGGCAGTATCATTAGAATAATCAATCCGATCTACTATTGATGATGTAGCAGGAAAACCACCACCAAAATAACCAAAAGAACTATTACCTGTTGCTGCTAACATTGCCCTGGCAACACTTAATGGTCCTTTAGGTGATGCTGTTGCTGTATCGTTAGAGTAATCAATACGATCTACTGTTGATGTTCCAGGTCCTGCTGGACGACCAGCACCAAAATACCCAGTATCATAACCAATGGGACTTTCTGTTGGTCTTGGTGTTGATGCTGGAATTACTGTTAAATCAGTAATTGCGTTTGCTTTGGCACTTGATGCTGCTGGACCCTCTCTACCAAGACTCAATGGACCTTTTGGTGATGCTGTTGCAGTATCATTAGAGTAATCTATACGGTCTACTGTTGTTAATGGGGGAAAACTTCCTCCACCAAAATAACCATAAGAAGCATTACCTGTTGCTGCTAATAAATCTCTAATAATACTTAATGGTCCTTTTGGTGATGCTGTTGCCGTATCATTAGAGTAATCAATACGGTCTACTGTTGAGTATTCTGGACTAGGACCACCACCACCAAAGTAACCAAAGGAACTATTACCTGTTGCTGCTAAACCAATTCTAGCAAGACTTAGTGGTCCTTTTGGTGATGCTGTTGCTGTATCATTAGAGTAATCTATACGGTCTACTGTTGACTTTGGACCAGGACCACCACCACCAAAGTAACCAAATGATTGATTTCCTGTTCCTGCTGCACCATATCTAGTAGAACTTAATGGTCCTCTTACTGATGCTGTTGCGGTATCATTAGAGTAATCTATACGGTCTACTGTTGATTTTGCAGGAATAGCACCTGAAAAGTAACCAAAAGAAGCATTACCTGTTGCAGATGAAAGTCTTCTACCAATACTTAATGAACCTCTTACTGATGCTGTTGCAGTGTCATTGGAGTAATCTATACGGTCTACTATTGATAATCCAGGACTACCACCACCACCAAAATAACCATAAGAAGCATTGCCTGTTGCCGATAATTGATATCTATCAATACTTAATGGTCCTCTTACTGATGCTGTTGCTGTATCGTTAGAGTAATCTATGCGGTCTATTGTTGATGATGAAGGAGAACCACCAAAGTAACCATACTCCCAAGATCCAAAAAATGGACTTGGACTTAACCACACATCAGGTTTAACACTCCATAATCCTTCTATCTGAAGACTATAAACTGTCTCTAATCCAAAGACATCCTGACGAATACTCATTTTATATTACCCCTACGAAGTGATTTGTTTACCAGCAATAATGACATCAATCGTTGATGTTTGACCGACTTCTACCTTAATTACTCCATTTGTTTCAATTCTCTTTGGTCTATCTAATATATCGACCGTTGCATATCTTGGTATAATTAGATTCTTTGCAAGATATGTAGTCGTCACTCCATTTGTGATACTCACAGAAACTGGATAATCACCAGTATCAGTGCGATTTGCAAGGTGAATTGCTTCAATCGTTGATGGATAAGTGCTTGAGGTATAAACAGTCGTTACATCAGTAGTCGCAATGGATACTGTAGATGCATACTCACTGGTGTATTCTGTGCTTGTATATTCACTATAATTCATATAAACTTCTGCAGCATTATTCACACCAGTATAAGCATCATTCGTGACCCACATCTTAATGACATCACTTGGTCCTGCTACGATTGGATTCTTCAGTAACTCAATCAAACCACCATTGACGATTGGGACATTATATGCAATGTAAGTTTGTTCTCCAGCAGTAGCATCTTGAATTGATGCAATGATATTAACAGTGGTGCCGACACCAACAGAAGTATCAACATTCGCAACATTAATAGACTCAATCACATATTGCTTTCCTGCTGTGGATGGGAAAGTATAGATTGAGGTCTCATAAGATAATGGAGTAAGTTGTAGAGAACTTGATACTCCAGTGTAAAACTCACCATTACTTGCGGGTGATACAATTCCTGATAGATTAGAACCATCACCATAATAAGTGACTACACCAGAAGTTGCAGTTACAATACCTGATGAGATTTGGACCGATCCAAGAGTACTGATACCAGAGACTGATAATTGTGTAAATGAATTGGAAACAGTGATTGTTGCAATTCCATTTGCTCCAGATGTTGCAGTTACATTTACATTATCACCAACAAAATTAACAGTTACAATACTTCCAGCAGTTCCAACTGGAGTTCCTTCATCTTGAACACTAATACCACCAAAGGCACCAGAAGCAGCACTTACATTACCCCAAGAAGGAATGGAACCATTCCAAATAAGAACTTGACCAGTTGATGCTAATGATCCGTCTACAAATGTAGTTGTATTTGTTGATGACTGATATGGAATATCTCCTGTATCACCACCTTTTATATTTGTTGCTATACCAGCATTATCAGCATAAGTTGCTAAACCACTTAAAGTTGAATAAGATGCAATACCAGCACTAGTAGAATAAGTTGCACTTGTGGCATTACCAGTAAGATCACCTACGAAGTTTATAGCAGTGATAATTCCTGTCGAATAAATGTTTCCTGATGTTACAATACCTAAAGTCGAAACACCAGAAACTGAAAGTTGTGTAACTGAAGCAATACCACCTATAACATTTGTTGCTATACCAGCGTTATCAACATAAGATACAGCACTTGATATAGTGATTGTTGCTGCTATTCCAGATGCAGTTGCAGTAACATTTGGTCCTACAAAATTTATTAATCCGACACTTCCAGCAGTTCCTACAGTCCCACCCTCTTCTTGAACTGTTAATCCAGCTATTTTTCCTTCAATCAGATCTGTTAAATTTTGTCCACTTCCATAAAAGGAAACTGCACTTACAATACCAGTGAAATTAGCATTTCCTCTAACATCTAAATCATAATCCGCATCAAAACTTGTGGAACCAATTCCAGTACGACCAACAACCGCAAGTGAAGTGAGGTTTTCACTAAACGAACTTACACCAACTTTTAAATTAAGACGGTCGTTACTTCCGTATCTTGCCATTGTTTTTACTGATTAAGTGTCTCTAGGATTGATGAGATGAATTTTACATCAGTATCGCTACTTGATGAAATAACAAGAGAGTCACCAGTTTCCAAAACGAGTTTACCAGCCAAAAGATTTGCAGCATCATTTGCTGGAACTGGAAATCCCTGAAGGATTTCAGTTGTCACAGCAATACCTGCAGTTGTCCTCTCATGAGAAAAATTAATAGTCTGTGTATTACTACCAACATTAGTAGTTTGTGCTAAAAGGACAATAGCACTATAACCAGTTGGTGCAGTATAGATACCAACTGAACCTGTTGTGACAATACCTGTGATTGTCTGATAATTGTTAAGGGCTAATGCCATCTTTTAGTCTCCTCCTCCTAATGCGAGAATATAAGGTGTAATGTTTGCAAACAGAGATCTTTGATATGCGTCACCTGAGATAGAACCTTCCAATTGATTAATAATAACACCATCACCAATCTTAAAGTTTCCTGCTTGGTCAGTTGATGTGTAAATGACCAGACCACTATTCTTACTCGTAACTTCGTTTTCTGGGATTACTACACCACCTCTTTGTGGGAGTGCAGAAAGTGCAGTGTTTCCAGAACCAATATATTCAAAAGCGTGGCTTGAAGCAAGTACTCTACTCTGTTTGAAGAATGGAACTGTCGATCCTACACCAACCGCGTAAGGTACTCTTTCAGTAAACGTGACTGTAGATATACCCCCGACAATAGGGGTACTACTACTAACCACATAGTATGTAGGTAAGATATTACAGGTGCCAGTAGCAGCACCATCTATGGTGACTGTAGGAGTTCCTGTGTAACCTCTACCATTTGAAATCATTTGAATAGAAGATACAGCACCATTTGTAAGGACAGCTGTACCTGTTGCTGTAATACCCCAGGTCTCAGAAGGTGAGGAGAACGTAACTACTGGTGGTGTAGTATAACCTGAACCACCATTAGTGATGGTGACACCTTCAATAGAATTATATAATTCATCTATATATACCACTTGTCCATCATAAGGTCTTGTGACAAATGTTGAGGTGACACCTGCTCTTACATAATCGTGTGTAAGAGTTGAGACACCAACATAAGCTGAGAAACTATTGGCTGCACCGACTGCATCTACGGTAAAGATATATCCGTAGTTTCCAGACGGGAATGTGACAATACCAGGACCACTTGAACACTGGAATTCGAGATCTCTGATCTCTACAGATTGACCTTCATTGAAACCGTGGTTAGCATCAGTTGTAATCGTGATAATACCTGTGCTTGCCGTATAGTCAGCGGTGGTGATACCCAGAGTTCCAACACCTACATTCAGTGTAAATGTTTGGGTGTTAGCAGCAGTTGCAGTAGTGACAGTGCCTAAGAATTGTCTTGAACCAATACCGTCAGCAACTAAACCTAATCTACCGAAGGAAGAGTTGGAGTTTGTGAGGTCACACTGACCACCATTGATACAAACAATACTTTGATCGTTATAGATCGTGAAGATAGAAACTAACTGAGCATAACCATCATTGGAGATTGAAACACCAATTCCACCTTGATTGAGTTGGGTGTAGCTATCAACGTTCATCGCCTTGGTTGCACCGATGACATGTTTGCCATCAATCTTCATACCAATACTATTGGAGATGAAGTTAGTACAGTTACGGATGTAAGGACCCTGAGTAACGTAAGATGGTTTATCAGGATTAAACGCAATAATTGCTTTACCCGCATCCAGTGATCCTGTGAAGGATATATTTTCTACATAACTACCATTTGCAACGTAGATCATATCCTGATCTGCGTTTTGTGGGATGAGAGATACCTCTCTCAAACTGTCACCGAGGAGTGTGACCTGTTCTGGAAGAACAATTGGGTTATTTTCTGTATAATTACCAGCAGAAATCTTGATAACTGTGGATGCTTCTGCAACTGTCAGAGCAGAACCAACAGTTCTCTTTGCGGTTGATAAAAGATAACCATCGTTATCATCGTTTCCATCAGGTGTGACGAACAGGATGTTGGTGACAGATACCAGACCAACAACACCAGTCAGGTTTGAACCATCACCATAGAATGCTGTAGCACTGACGATACCCGAAGAAGGGAACATCGTGATTGCTGCACCGACAGATGAAATACCACCTGCATAGAATTCATTAGCAACATTAACCGAACTTCCGAATGTTGCAAATCCTGTCTGTGTAGAGAATCCAGTGACATTCAGTGTGGTTGCAGTAATGCCAGTACCAGCAACCGTCAGTCCAGTTCCAGCAGTTACATAACCAGAGAGTGTTGAGACACCAGAAACAACTAAGTTGTTTGGAACAGTGACGTTAGTATCCAGACCAACTGTGACTGTATTACCAAGACCAATGGTATAGATCTCATTCGCTGTACCTTCGATGGTGAAGGTCTCTTCTTCAAGGTCAATTGTTCCTGTACCAGTATCCGCATCGAATGTCAGTCCGATACCAGTTCTGGTTGCATCTACATATGCACGAATAGATTGTTGTGTTGCCAGAGCATCAGCTCTGTTTGACACCATATCATCTTCGTCAAGAATCGCTGTGACTGCAATACCTGAATTAGATAATGTAAGGTTAGGAATAGTTCCTGCAGTACCAACATTTAGAAGATCGGTAGTTGTGATACCAGTGACATCTAATGTTTTTGCAGTAGCAACACCCAGTGTGGTGACACCAATAACTTCCAATGAAGTTGCGGATGAGATGTAACCACTCTGTAAATTGGTTGCAATACCAGCAAATCTTGCTCTTCTTACATCAAGTTGTGCCTTTGGATCAATAAAGATCGGGGTAGATGAACCCTGAGCAAGAAGAATGTTACCAGATACACCAACAGGGATGAATGATGTCTGATCAATACCACTTTGAACAGGAATTCTTCCAGCAGAACCACCCTTTAGGTTAGTAGAAATACCTGCACTATCTGCATATGATACATTAATTGCAGCAAGACTGACCCAGGTGGGAGCCGCAGTTCCGTTTGACTGAAGAATTTCTCCACCAGAACCTACTGCAGTGAATGCAGTATCGTTAGCACCCGCCTGATACAGAACTGCACCAGCTGCTCCACCTTTTACATCAGTTGCAAGACCAGCGTTTGTGGCATATCCAGCAACCGCAACACCAGTCGCAGAAATTGTAACTCTACCTTGACCAGATACAGGACTGATTTGAATACCTGTACCAGCGGTGACTGATGTGACAACACCAGTCAGATTGACACCGTTACCGTAATATGTAGCACCAGTGACAATACCTGCAGTGGTAATACCTGTCAGGTTTGCATTGAATACATCTGCACCATTATTGACGGTCAGATAGTTTGTAGTGACTGCCTGACCTACTAAAATGCTCTGCGTAACACCAAGACCAAGAACTGTTGCGATCCCTGTTACTGTGAAATTTCCACTTACAGTAGACGGACCTACAATAATAGGACCCGTATTATTAAACCTATTGGCAATCTTGTCGGCCCTAAGTAATGACATTACCTATGATTTTCCTTCCGTTAGTTGTATTTATAATATAACCAGATAAATATTTTCAAATCATTCAGTATTTAACACGATGAAAGATGGTGAATTTTGTCCGTTAATTAAGAAGAAGTGTGTTGGACATAAGTGTGCGTGGTATACACAAGTGCAGGGGTATAATCCTCAGACTGGACAAGAGATAAACAATTATAAATGTGCTGTGGCTTGGATGCCAATGATGGCTGTTGAAAACTCTCAAATGTCTAGACAGACAACTGCTGCAGTAGAAGATTTTAGAAATGAGACGGTAGCAGCGAATGACAGAAACAATCAATTATATGCACATGCAATAAATCAGGGGATTGTCCAGGCTCAAATTACACCCCATCCCCCAATTAATACATTGCCACCTAATCAATAAGAGTTCTTACTGCAAATAATCACATCAAGATATCTAACTGCGAAGTTCATTGATGCACCAGAAGTTCCCGCATTTGTAACGGTGATTGTGTGATTGTGGTTGGCAGTTTGGTTGCTTGCGTTGGCATTGTGGTTATGTACACCAGCTTCTTCAGTTTCGTTGATACCTGTGTTAGCGGATTCTGTTGTTCTGCTCTCGTCCTCATTACTGGCCATCAACTGTTCGCCTTCTGCACCAAATTTAGAACCACTTAATTGTGCCTGACTATCTTCATAGGTATGGTTATGTTCTGGATCACTGATTGAGTGCTTGTGATCCCCAGCATCTCCAATAGAAACATTATGTGAGTGATTAGCACTCTGGTTACCAGCATTAGCATTATGATTATGTTGTAAAAGTGGAACAGGTCTGCTACTGCGAAATGCGCCAGAAAAGTTCATATTACCACCACTATTGGCACCCTCACTGCTTACAACTCTCAATGCACGGTCATTAACGCTACTGGTAATCTGAGTCCATCCACTCGGTGCATTTGACTGATAGAATAACATAACAGTACCAGATGGTATGACACCAACTGATGCATTATAAAGTCGTCTTGCAACGTTTGTCGTTATAGTTGTAGTGGTTGATGTACTTGTAGGTGGGAAGGTATTATTTAATTGAACGACACCCTGAGCGGAGGTTGATGCATTAGGAAGTCTAGCTTCATCGATAACACCTGTGGTGATGTTAGGACCATGGATGGATGTTACATTAGAACCATCACCAATAAAATTTCCTACAGAGAGAGTACTGGTAGAGGGATTGTATGTAAATTGTCCGTTATTATTGTCAATATAAGGTCTTTGATATCCTGCACTGTTTTGATCACTAAAGAGAACCTGATATGTTACATCATCATTCTTCTCATCTACATTAATGAAGTTTGCATTAGTTGCAGTACCAGCTACATCTCCAGTCAGATCACCAACAAAATTTGCAGCGGTTAACGTATTTGTACTTGGATTGTAAGTAAACTGTGTAGATTCAGTATCAAGATAAAGGGCTTGATACTCATCAGTACCAGGTTCGGTGAATGCTACCTGATAGTCTGTATTATCACTCTTTCTATCAATATTAACACGTTGGGCGCCAGTTGCAATACCAGTCAAGCTGGCAACCACAGTGTCAAGTACTAGAGTGTTTGTACCTGGATTATATGTGAACTGACTTGTCTCACTATCAACAAATGATAACTGATAATTACTATTAACACCTGTGGAGGTAGTAAATGTAACGCTATAATTTTCATTATTAGATCTTTCGTTAAATCTTAATCTTTCTGAACCAGTGGATACACCAATCAGAGCAGTCTGATCTTGTCTGACAGTCAGAATACCAGCACTGACACTGAAGTTCTGAGGACCCTTCAGGTTGTTAATCGTACCGATACCAGAGACGTAGATATTCTCAAAATCAGCCTGATTATTGCTGTCAAGTAATTCAGTAACTGTCAAAACACCGACTTGATATGTCTGATAATCATTATCAATATAAATCGTACCACCCATACCAGCAGTATTGGATGCCTGGTAGTACAGAATGTTAGGTGCATTCATTGGCACCTTGAATGTCACAATACCAACTTCAGAACCATTCTGTTCAACACCATCGTTGTAGATGTTGTTCAGGTCAGCGTTAGGTGTGGATTTAATATAGAAAGGGAAACCAGCAGAACTTACATGGAACTCATATTTCTGAGCTCTGTTAAGATAAATTGTTGGATTGTCAGTATTTTGAGTGAAACCAATACCAGTTGGATCAGGATCACCCGCTACCAGATATCTAAAGGTATCTGAATTTACTTCTTCAACCCTGAATTTTGTGAATATTTCTGCACCATTAGCATTAAGGGTCTCGGTTACATTTACATCTTGATATGTAACAGTACCACCAGCACTAATCTGACCCTCTAGATTTGTACCTTTGATATTACCTGTAACTGTGAGGTCACCGTAAATATACTCCGCAGTATAACCAATCGATACTGGTCCAATAACATCGAGTGTATATTGTGGGGAGATTGTATTGACACCAATCTTTTTATCGTGCTTGTCAAAAGATACAAAAGTGCCACCAATACCAATGTCAATACCATCGGTGACAGTCACGACACCAGAAAACACACCACGTTGTGCAGTGATTGTTGTACCTACAGAAAGGTTTGAACTTATTTCGGCATCACCAATAACGACAAGTTTCTTGTCAGCCTGTGTTGTACCGATACCAACTTTTTCCGTACTATCGTCCGCATACAGAAGGTTTTCGTTTACCTCTAAACCATTCTTTACGACAAAATCCTTATCGATCGCCATTTGGGTTCACTCTCCCCCACGTAATTTTTATTATTATTTATTAAGAGGGAGCAATCAGTTTATAAGCCAAAGACACTCTCAAGTTATTGAAATATCTATTTGGAGAAGTTGCATGATGTAAAATTTTTGCTGGGAATAGAACTGCCCTGTTTGGTCTTACTCTAACTACTCTTTGTGACTCAACAGCTCGTTCGTCGAGTTCGTAATTCATTTCCTTCAAAGAGTCACAAAAAATTAGTTCTCCACCCCATTGATAGATCCATGTGGGCATTGGATAATATAAAAAAGTTACATCACCATCATCGGGATGAACGTTTCCCGATTGACCTGCGGTTTGACCATTAGCATATATTCTTAGAAAATTATAATCACTGTATTTTTCACCAAGATTTTCAATAATTTTTTTGAACAAGAATCCAGAAAAGTATTCTTCATTTTCAAGATCATCTACATGCCAGAATGTATAAGAATTTGGTTGACTTGACCCTCCCGTTAATGACCATATTGGTTTTGTAGGATGAAGATATTCCCAAACTTGCTTATGAATAGTATCTGAGAAAAAATCATCAATAATTTTAATATCCACGATGTGATGGTCCAATAAAATAACGAACTTCTTTACTAAAATCATAGACAGCTTCAAAACTGTCATCTGTACAATATGAGAATGCCACTGAGGTTCTCAAATTTTGTGTTGATGGATTTGGGGAAGTACCATAATGTTCATAGTTTGCTGGTACTAAAACACCTCTATTTGGTATATATGTGGTGTAATTGTATTCATTTTTGTCTTTATTGTGGAAGACAAACTCTCCACCCCACTGCGTATCCCAATTTTTCTCAGTAAATACAACGACTGTGTATGTACCTGAACTTTCATAATCAACATGAAATTTAGACACTTGACCACTTGTTTGTCCGTTCACATGTGATCTGATATATGTCAAATTTTGTTTGATATATTTTTGTATCTTGAGTTTGATGATACCAGCAGCATCATACATACACAACAAATTCGCTCTGTTAATTGTTTTTGTCCAACCCCATGAATGATAATCATCCGTGGGCAAAGATTTGTTTGTCAGTGTCCACCCACTATACTTAAACTCGTCCCTTATCGCAAAGAAATTTTTCAGAGGTAGAATATTATCAATAACTATTGGATATTCAAGATTTGTCATCTTCAGTTATAGGTGGTCGAACAGTAATATTAAATGCTAATGAAATTCTATCATATGGATCGTTATTTTGAAAAACAGAGTGTCTTAAATCTGATGGGAACATGACCATATGTCCCTCGGTTGGTTTGAAAAAATAACGTGGGGAGGTATAGAACTCGTGAAATATATTGTCAGTATATGATTCATGTAAAAAGTGATGATTAAATTCATGTTCACTGTATATCTTTAATTGACCACTATCCTTCGTGCTTTTAATCCATAAACATCCAGATAAATGACATCCAGGATGAGTATGTACAACATTCTCACTTTCTTCATTGTTTATATTCAACCAACAACTATCAATCTTGACCTTGGTGGTATTTTTGAATAATGTGTTAACAGTTTGTGCAATATATTTTTCTAGAAAACCAACACACTCTGAAAAATCGTCGTCATTAATGATACTTGTAGATGAGTGCCATCCCCTTTTATTTGATCTCGAAATACCAGGAGATTTTGACTTAAGTTCATACGCATAGTCAATGAACTGATCCCTGAATTCTAGGAACTCAGGGTTAGTGTCAGTCCTGGTAACGAGTTGAGGAAATAAAGGAATGTATTCAATATTACTCATATTCAGATATCACATACCAAAATTATAGATCAAATTTCAGAATAAATCAACTACTGATATCTCCGAATGTCTTCCATTCATTATTAGTTGTATAGACCCAACCAACATAACCACCATTTGCTGGGTTCGCATTGAATACAACGTCACCAGGGTTACCAGCATTTGATGGTGTTGAGATACCAACAGTAATTTTTCTAGAAACAGATGCATTACCTTGAAGGAACATGCTATTTGCTTCAAATCCTTCATCTGATGTATTCGTTACCTTCTGTGAGAATTGTACGGGACCATTAAATTGTGACAGGATATCACGGGAGTCCCCACCATCAACAACGAAGTTTCTTGCAACTTTCAGAACAGAACCTTCAACATAATTAAACTCAGATGTCTCATTCTTAGAACCAATTGTATAGGGGTCTTCACCTGTAATCGTTTGAACTGGTGTGTCATAAACTTGTTCTCTACCAGTGTTCGATGCAATTCTCTTGTTACCAATGTAGAAGTCACCTCTGTCATTCATGCCAGTGTAGTTTACAACACCACCACCAATCGCTTGTGACTGTACATTAATCTGTTCCTCAAGTGTCAATTGTTTTGTCTGTTTACTTGGGAATGCAGTGGAATAATTACCTGGACCATAACCAATATATTCAAACGTATGAGCAGATGCACGAATGATAGAATTTCTTCTAAACTCAAGAGGGTAGAATCTTACTCTATTGATAGTAGCACCATCAACATGAGTGTCTGCAATCGTACCAAATACACCCCTAAAGACTTTCAGTTCAGTATCAGTTGCGGTTCTACTTGGTGTCGTCTTGATTCTCATGATCTCATCATCAATTTGAATGAAGTCACCGATCTGGAATGCATAATTCGCCATGTTAACAACATTGATCGTGTCGGTGGTCTTACTGGTGATTGCTCCTGTGATATTTGTAGAAATACCAGCATAGATTGAAGTTTCTCGACCATGAAGTCTACCATTTCTTATTACAAGATCACCATCATTGGTGTAGATACCTGCAGGATGAATTCTGATGGTACCAGATGTGGATGGAGTGACAGTATTGACACCAACATTCAACACAACAGTGGTTAAACCAATCTTATCGACACAAGCAAACACTCCATTGAAGAATGTTGATGCTGCACCACTGATTCTTACGCCATTGTTTACACGGAAACTATTCGCATAGTCCGTGGTGATTGTTGCAAGACCAACATTTCTGTTGTAAACAAAACTTGCGGTATCGTAAGAAGGACCATTGATAGAGAATGAACCACCTCCGACAATACCAGGTCCAAGTCCAGTGGTTGAAATGCCTGGAGATTCCGCACCAAGAAACTCAACCTCAAATTCTTTGATTCCTGATATTGATGTAATTCTATATTGACCATTATATCTCTTTCCGTCGTAGTCATTGATGCCACTAATATTAATGGTATCGTTTCTGTTATCTAAGATTCTATTGACTGAACCAGTAGCAACAGTAAATCCAGTGGTCGTTGCAATACCAACAACTCTGAACGTACCACCTTCAACATAAGCACTACCACCATCCATGATAGCGATGTCAATGATTTCACCTGATGAAGTACCATCTACAGTAACCAATGCAGTTGCGTTTCTACCGATCGAACCAGCACTAATGTTCTCAAGTTTTGCATTATAGTAATACTGGATGGTAGTAGAACCATCACCATAACCTGCACCTGGGTTATCGATAACAGGTCTCGTGATTCTATTCAAACCGTGATCATGTTCAGTGAAGATCGTATATGCCGTACCAACATTATTGGAAATGATACCAGTAACACCGACACCAATACCCGTTTCATCCAAAAGTTGCTCAAGAGTTTCTCCAGTGATACTCTTTTGAGGATCATTAATTTTTACTTCGCCAATATTATCTGGGATAGCATAACATGTTGACGAATCCGCCTGAGATGTAGGATTATCTCTATCTAACTGTGGATAAAGATTTCTAACTGGTTGTTGGAAACTAAAGTCTTTAGTGTTAAATGGTGAGACTGATGGTTTTACATCAGAATTAACAAGACTCAGATAGTAAATACCGTCTTGCTCACCATTTTTGTATTCATTGATGGTTGTAACATCATAACACTGATAATTACCAGGAAGATTTTTCTTCTTAAATGTTGGGAGAGATGTTGTTCTCTGTGATGTATTGTTAGTAAATGTACCAGGGTCAGTATAGATCTGATTTACAGAGAATGTCTTTGCACTCGAAATACCCGTGACTTCATATATACCGTTATAACCAGAGTTGCCTACACCAACAGTTGGGAAGTTGGTACTAGTAACATTGTTGATTTCTATGGTTGAACCGATCGAAAGACCGTGAGGTTTCTCTGTATCAAAGTATGCAATACCTCCTCTATAATCAACACCAGCAATAAATCTAAAGTTTCTTAGTTGAGCATCATTGCTCATGGTAACAGAGCCTGGGTTAAACTCAAGTGCTACCTCAGTATTGGTTGCACCATTTACATCACCAGATTCTTGAAGAACATAACTATCGAGTGGTGGTCTTGCGGAATCAGATCCAGTTGTTGATGGAATAACAAATCTAACCTGGTGAATTCTATCGGATGACTGTCGCGTATCAACTTGTCTCTCTAAGAATGTTCTTGGTGAAGCTTCACCTAAACCACCAGCAGTTACCTTAGAATAAATGTTGTTCTCTGTTGAAGCACCTGATACATTGACATACCACTGATTTTCGGTAGTATCATACTGAACAGGGTGACCAATATCACCAGCAATTTTATCACTTACTCTACTTTCAATAATCAAGGTATCGCCAAGATTGTTAATACTTATATTATTACCCGTCAGAGAGTCATTTAATGTTTGAGCCAATTGAATCTGATCATTACCAAGTCCATCTACAATCGAGAAGTAAACCTTATTGTGTTCAAGACCATCTGGTAATCTACCATCGTTTGAAATGATTCGAACAGATTCACCTTGAATAAACTGGTGTGCTTCAGTCAGAGTAAAAATGCTATTCGTTATACTATTACCAGCAGAAACGTTTCTACCAACTCTTCCTATTTTCTTAGAAGAAATTTTCTTCGTAGCATAGGCCGTGTCATCCATCACAATTCTGGCACGGAAGTTCGTAGGAACACCAGACTCTGGAATGATGACATTCAATTCATCATCTTTCTTTGCACCAACTCTATAACCTTGAATTGTGGTGACTGGTGGTTCATCAATATTTGTCTCCTCGTAGAGATAAAGTCTTGATGTATTAGCTACTGAGGTGGTTTTTGAAATGTCAATAGATGAGAATTCAATCGTTGTAGTTTCAGGTTTCAGTGTTCTTGGAGGAATGATCTGTGTGACATAACCTACATCGTCCTGTGCAAATACATTATCTTTATATCCTCTGGATATCAGAGCAGTCTGACCGAAGTTAGAGTTTGAGTTTGTGACAGAGAAGTCACCACCAGATTCAACTACAAATTGATTTGCATAACCGATAGCAAAGATCGAAACCAACTGAATCAGTGAGTTGTTCGATGCCTTGATGTGGAAGTTGGCATAATCTGGTCTGTAAACTGCATCAATATCAGTATGAAGATTTGGAACAGTTGTGAAATCGTCAAAGGTTCCACTAGTTGAATTATATTTTACAAAAGCTTTGTCATCTACCTGAAGACCAACACCAGTGTATTGTGCAACAACCATGGATTTGAATCCATCAGCCTTACTACCATCAGCATGCATACCACACATACCGAAGATTGATCTCAAGGATACGTTAAAGATATATGGTGATGCAGATGTTACGGTATCTGTAGAAAGTTCAATACTTGATCCTGTTGGATTAGGTAATGCATCAACAGGAGCATTAGGAACTTCGTACTTAAATCCTGTGGTACCGTTTACATCTGTACTTACAATCTCAGTAACAAGGAATGTACCATTATATCTTGGATCAGTTACATTGTTGATGATGACATTAGTATCGGTGTTAAGACCAAAAATACCTTCAGTGAGTTGAACATCAATAACTGTAGATGCGGTCACACCATCTCCAGCCTTGATACTGTTGATACCAACTGAACCTTCTACTGGACCAACAATTCTAAATTCATCAATCTTAGGATTAATATCTACATTTGCATTCGGATAATCTGGTGTGATCTCACGTCCACTACCAGGTCCATAAGCAATACCGATCTTCTCATAATACATGTCGAGATCAGTACGATCAGTTGTATATGTCAAGAAGTCGTCATTGATATTAACATTATTTCTACCATCAGCATATTCAAATGCAGTCAGTTTATGGTGTGAAAACGTGGGTTTAAATGGATTATTTGTATAATCTTTATAAGAAACCTTATTGGTATCTGCGTCCTTAACGGTGAAGGAATATAGATAACAACCACCCGTGACTCTAAAAATCGCAGATCTTTCAATCAGATTGTTTTCTGGGTTTGGAACATAGATTGGTCTGATGACACACTTTCTCAGATCCTGACCAACAATCGATACACCCCTTGGAATGATTACACCACCATGAATACTATTGACCTTATACAGGTCATTATTTGTATCAAAGATATCGAAATTAGTTGTATTACTATACGCTGTAAAATCACTTGAAGTTACACCACTCCTAAGAGTAAAAGCACCACCATTAGGAATCCATCCTGGTCTGTTATCAATGTGGTGAGGACCAGGTGCTAAGTAGATCGTTGTCTTTTCAAATCTATCGTTATCTTTTCCCTTCTGATATGAGAATCTAGCAGCTTCAATCAGAGCTCTTTGAATCGTCTTGAAAGGACGAGCCATTGAGTTTCCTTGGTTCTCAATACCATCTGTCGCGTCCAGGTTGTTAGGATCGACATAAAGAATATTACCTTTTACATTCTTCAGAAAATTATCTAAGCGAGATAATGGCATCTGTCTTGCACACGATATCTATTATTAGATATTTATTACATAAAAAAACCTCCCCTTATAGGGAGGTTGATTACCACAATGGGCGTCCTTCACACGGCTCTTACATTATAACATTAGATCATATCGTTGTCAAGTAGATACTCTACTGTATTGGCAACATCATTCATAGCATCACGAAGTTTTTCACGATTTCCACTCTCTTGAAGTGTTACATCTTCGTCGGAGGTGAGTGTCCATCTCCATTCTTCCATATCATTGGAATACCAGAAGTTGACTTTCATGTGTTTTGTGTAGTGACTGCTTTCGCAACGAAAATACAATCTTAGTTGTATTTCCTTTTCATCATTATATATCTGAGGTTCAGGTGTCTTGTATGGGTTTCTTGATTTGACGTATATTTTGTCATATTTGGTTGGTGTAAGTGGCATGTATGTTTCGTATTAGTAAGTATAGATTGATATAGAATCATATACAATTCAAGTCAGTGGGCATGGCGGGACTTGAACCCGCAAGGACTTTACAGTCCGACTGATTTTAAGTCAGTTCCGTAGACCAATTCCGGCACACGCCCATTTTGAACATGGGACTTACTTCAATAATACACCCCTGCAGCATTGACTGCCCAAAATCACTCAGTTTCCCAAGTGGCAGGGTTTAGACGACAATATTCATTGAACGTGATCTTCATTTCCTTGTCCGTCAGATTGCAGTTCCTCGCTGCTTTCGGTAAATTCCACTTCGCCTCGAATAACATTTCCATAGATTGACGGGTTTCTGGTCTCATAGTCGTAACAGTCTACAATTTCTTTATACAGATTATACGAATGATTGATCACAGTTCAGCAGGGGGTTCAGCATAAACAACGATATTTTCATCGACAACATGTTGAATCAACTCAAGCACTGTAAGATATTCGTCAAAGTTGTCGCAATCAACGACTTGTTTTTCACCATAACTGGAGTACAAATAAAACTTTAGCAGAGCCTCATCGACGACGATACGGGTCAGATACTCTTCTTCGTCATTTTTGGCGTAGAAGCTATCGGGTAGGGGTCGAGACATGGATCAATATCGATTACCATACTAATATATACGATCTCCCTACCCCCTGTCAAGTACGGTGTGCCAGTTATTCTGGCTGCTCAATGACCAACGGATCAATGTCCTTCCGTGTTGCATGAACTTGATAGAAACAATCAATCGGAAGACCATCAGACTGTAGATAAACCTTTTTATCATCCCAACGTTTTACAATCACGTTTTGATGTGCTCCAATAGGAGTTAGAGTTACAGTAATGGAATCAATATCCACAAGATCCTTCCAATAATCTGGGAGTTCAATCTCTGTCGTATTTCTGACTCGACCTCTGACATATACTCCATGCTCTGGACCCTCAAGACATCCATGCACCAAACGCGTTTTTTTCTTATTTGGTGATGGGTGTGGAATATTAAATGTCTTTGATGCAAATGATCCAACCGCACCAGTAACTGTGCCACTAACAGTTACCGATAACCCTAAGAAATTAGTTACACTAGCTGTCCCACATGATCCTGTGACCAACAAATTATCAATTTGTGCGTTGGAATAATAATATGGTGGACAAGCACCCGCTGGGTAACTTTCTTCGGGTTCAACTTTAACTTTTGCAATATACTGAGGAATAATTGTAGAGGGAGTTCCCCATGCTGCATTATCTGTACAATCAGGTCCTGGTCCTATTGCACCTGGAACGAATTCTGTCATTACTTTTCTTCCTCAATTTTTTCTACTTTTTCATTGACCATATCTCGAATTAAACCTTCAACATAATTGGCTTCAAAGTTGAATGAATATCCTTCGTTTCCACCAGGATAATCCTCATATGATTCACCCTCATATTCTACCACAAGATCATCATCAAGTCTACGTGCAACAATATAATAGTCTGCATTGATAGGACCACCAGCATTGTTTGCAACAACAATTTGTTTACCCCAGCGTTTCTCCTTGACGAACAATTCTTGCCAACATCCAATTGGAGTGAGACTGATTGTCATGTCCTCAGGATTAACCAGTCCATCCCAGAAAGTTGGAAGATTGATGATTCCATCTGCAGGGACTCTTCCTCTACAGTAAACAGCAATCTCTGGACCTTCAATACAAACATGGCGAAGTCTCCAACCCTTTTTGTTGGGGTGTGGCATATCGAATGGAAGATCCTTCTTCAGCGATAGTTGATGAAGTCTTGGTGCTACAAATGCATTATAACAATGGACATCACCTTGAGCATTAAGGTCAATACCTGCAACGACATGTCCACTGGTATCTAAATTACCAAATGTAGCCTGTCCACCACTTACAGCAGCAGAATAAGGAGAACTATTTCCCCCTCCACCACCTGGGAAGATTGCAAGAGCACCAGGAACAATTGGTGGTACTAACATATCGGAGTTGGCACATGGACCAACCATATGTGTTGCATAAACAAAGGGGAATGGAGGAGTTCCTGTGACTACTGGTCCTTCAATATATGCAGATCCACGTATTTCAGTTGGACCTATTCCCAAAGAAATGGGTTGTCCTTCTCCGACAAAGAGTCTTTTACCTACTTTTAAATCTGGTACCTTCATAATGCCGTATTTCTAATTTCGTTTAAAGATCCACCTTTCGATCCTTTGATACTACAAGCTCCATCAGCAAAGTCAATCAAACCACCATAAACTTCTAAGATTCCTTTCGCAATCATATTTACAGTGTTGTCTGAGAACAATTTAAGACTTGCTGAAGCTGATGCATCAATGGTTTGTGCCTTCATGGTGATTTTATCATTGGCATCAATTTGAATGATACCTGTTTTACCATCATGACCACTAGCAATTAGATCAATACTTTTAGCCATGATTTTTATCTTACCACTTGGACAATTAAAAATCATGTCTCCACTTCTTGCTTCAACATATACACCAGGTATATCGGAACCCAGAGGTATATTATCACCCGCCGTTACCTGGAATGATCCAGGAGAACGACAGATTGTTCCATGTTTTCTATGTGGTGCACCAGTTTGATCTAGAGTAATATAGTGAGTTGGATGATGACCATTTCTCAACATCACTGCAGACGTTTGATTGTCTTGAGTGATGTGACCAAATTTAAGCTCACCCTCAGCAGTACCGTACCTAATTGTATGATAGTTTTGTTGAGTTGCCATTAAAATTTACCTACACAATCAATTACACTGACGATCTTGTCTTGTACCATAGGTTCTTTGAGTTCATCTGAACCAACTCTATCTATACAGAGTCTAGGACGTAAGTCAGCATTATAACCTGAATTTGATCTAATGTAAAGTCTTGGGAACTCAGTAAATCCTTCTGCTCCCTCAGTTACCTTGATAGATGTAACTCTACCTTGAGCATCAAACTTAGCTTCAGCTTTTGCACCAATATCAGGTTCGATTATTACCTGATCACCCTCTGAATAGTTGAATCCAGAGTTAAGAATCAAAACATCACAAAGATAGAGAAGAACTGGGTAAGAACCACTTGAAACAACTGGGTATTGTCCAGCAGTCCTCTCAAAGTCGGGTTTCGGAGATGTGAATACACCTGGAGAGGTGATGATAGTAGGACCACCACCTATAATTTCTTCACCACCACCTTGTCCAATCTCATCATCTGTTCCACCTGGTTGTGGTTCTGTAACCACGATAGTTCCTGATGGTGTTTCAACCTCATCACCAGGATTGACAGTGATAGGAATACCTGGTGGTTTAGGTGTATCATATGAACCATCAGGATGTTTGACAGTTGTGTCCTCAGGATCTGCCCAAGTATAACCATTAGCACCTTTACTTCCGTTAGGACCTGCAAGGTAACCAGCACCAGGTTCAATTATAATAACATCAATAATTCCATTCTCGACTTCTACTTGTAACGGATTACCTTGTGAATCCAATATGACATTACCATCATCATCAGTAGCATCGGTGAAATAATTACCAACGACTGGTTGTAAATATGCACCACTTCCATTACCACATGGATCATTTACATTGGCTTTTGCATTTGAATATCCAGCACCAAAACTTAATAAATCAACACCAATAACTTCACCTACATTTGAAATCACAAGGTTAGCTGCAGCTCCTGCACCTGATCCACCCCAGAATTGTGCTAAAGGTGCTCCACATAGAATAGGACCAAGATTACAAGAATCGAGTTCAAGAACATTAGAGAAATCAAGACCCTCACCAACACTTGTAGCACCATCAACAATACCAGCAGCAGTGTCTGCAATTGCAGTTGCCTTACTAATCAACGAATCAATGTCACCTGAAGCAAGTGGGGCAGCACCGCTCAAGATATTCCAATTATTGACATCACTACAATTTGGTGATTCTTCACAACTCAAGAATGAAAGAAGGTCAGTGACGATTCCAAGTACTTCACCTGCCAGTGCAGTTGCCTGACCTGTAAGTGCAGTGATACCACCTAATACATCATTCACTGCTGAAGAAATTTCACCGATGATTTGTCCAAGAGTATTTGCAACTAGATTTTCAACTACACATGCAGCTGCGTTGATCACATTAGATGCAACCTTCTTCATCATTTCACCAACATCTTTAATCAAACTACCGACAAATTTTCTAAACAGACATGCAATAAGATCCATGACTGTTTGAATTGCAGTATGGAGTGCAGGTCTATCACTGGGGAATATGAGAAAATATGTCTTATTCATAATATCATTGATTTTTCTAGTCACAAACTTCTGAGATTGTTTCATCACCCATTTGATGCCCTCAGAAACCTTTTCAGTCACCCATGCTAATTTCTCTTGAATTAACTGTTCTATGTCAGATATACTATATTCTCTGCCAGAAATTGTAACTACCAGTTCATAATCAGTAATTGATTTTTGTAACTTCTGGATTTCAGTGATTGCATTTTGAATGTCCTGTTGAATTTTACCCATGGGAATGGGTTCACAGTCTGAGGGTTGGGCTAGAGGTTGTGTCTGTTCTTGTGCAGCAGCAGTGGACGCAGCATCTATTGTTGTGGTAGATTGGGTTGCAGATTCATCGGCAACTGCATTGTTAGGTGCTTCTGCCTGATCACCCTGTGCTTGTGTATTGCCGTCTGTAGTTTGAGCACCAGTCTGTTGAACTACTTCGTCACCTTGATTGGTCTTGATCGAATATCTGGGAAGCTGATCCGATTCTGTAAATCCACTGAAAGGAATGAATCTTGCTGGTGTAATATTTTTCTGAACTGCAGCATATTCATTATTACCAAGAAGACCCATGATGACTGGCATCTGAGCATCTTCACCATCCATGAAGAAACCAAAGACAAAATCACCTTGAGTAATATTTGCTGATGCAGAACTTCCTCTACTACCTGTACCAGCCGTGACTGGATACATGATATACGCCCATGGTAGTTCTTCATCAGGAAGACTATCGACATCTGCCGTATGATAACCCATAATACGGACACGATATCTCTCACCAAAACCCTGTATGTCTCCATTGGATCCGACAGGACCAGAGGGTTTATTATCTTTCCATGAAGACTCAGGAGCAATCTGACCAATCCACCAGATGAATCCGTCTCTACCTACAAAATATCTTTTAAAGAGTCCTTGTTCGATCATTTGAATCCTGTTTTACTTCCGAATGAGTCTCTAACCAGAGCCAATCTCGTGAAACTTTCACGTTGTGTGTTTCTATGGCACACACTTGCTACCATATATATCCCGCCTGTCTGTTCGTTCTTTTCCATGTTATGTTCACCACTGACTTCTGGGAAGTCACATTGAACAAGAGTACCTGCCTTGATACTATAATCGAGAGGAATAGTGATATTAGTCTTGACAGAGAAGATCTGATTATATCTCATGACTGATTGTGCCATGGTGTTCTCAGCATCGTAATTTGGTGCTGTAGAATTTGCTTTCCATTGGGCCAATTGATCATTACCAGATCCGTTAGGCATTGCACCAACATCAAATATATGACTCATCAATCTGGTTGGAGTTTGGGTGAACTCTTCTGCAACTTGATCTCCACCAAAATATTTACCTGCCTTTCCAAGACTATCTGATTGATATTTAAATTCTTTGACATAATAATCCATTGCAAATGGATTGAAGTAGATAGCTCTACTATTGTATGTACCTAATGTAAGATTGGATTTTAAATCAATGTCACTATCAATACTATAGTCAAGAATATTTGCATCATACCCCTGAGGTAATTGACCAGTGTTGTTTAGGATATATTTCTTACCAGCATCCTCATCAAAGATACTATCAATTGATCTAAAGAAGAATCCATCTCTTGTTTGAAAGAAAAGATATCCTGCTCTCTTACCAACATCTTTATCAGGAACAGCCTTCGATGCTAACCAGGTACAAGTGTAAAATGGTTTTCTATCATTACCAATGAAGTTGTAGTTCAATGATGTGTTATCAACCTTTACAAGAGTACCCTTCATTGCAGTGATAATTTTATTGACATGTTCAGATATTTTTCCTTCATATCTTCCCAGTACCCTTGACTGTTCATTTGCAAAAAATTCTTTCGATGCAAAGTCAATGGAAAATACTTCTTTCTGAGATCCAGGATCCGCACCCCTCACTCTATTCACATACAATCCATCTTTAAATGTAAGTTGATTACCATAATTATCTTCGATAACAATATCAGTTCTCTCACCACCTCTGATAGGAAGACTGTCTAACACACCTTTATCTTCCTTAAGTGTGTCACCTTCACCCTTGAAACCACTATCAGTAATCACTGCTGTTGCTGTGACATTATTAGACAGTACACTCTCATAATATCTAAAATCAACAATACCACCAGTAAGATCTGCTGAATCACCTCCCTGGTTTGAAGAGATTTTGAACTTTTGAATATTAGATGGTCCTGTAAGTGAATCTGACATTATCCCTGTTTATATAAGAAGCCAAGAAGCTGTGACATATAATAACTATTTACTACGTCTTTTGTAGTCGGACCAATACCACCAACAGGTGCTCCTCCACCACCACCCCCTCCACCTGCAGGTGCCTGTGCTGGCATAGGAGCAATCACTGTACCTGTGCCTGATGATCCTGGTCCTGGTGTATATAAAGTTCGTTGTGAAATACTACTCGTACTTGATGCTTGACTTTGTGTGGATGGTTGTGATGAACTTAATTGTGCCTGAGCCTGTCGTTCTTTATATTCTTTTTGTGCTTGTGCAAATGCCTTACCACCACTTCTTCCAGAACTAAAGTCACTTCTCTTAGGTGGTTGCTCTACACTTAGTTCACCTTGAGAGGATGTATCATTCTGTCCTTGATCACTGTTTGCAGTACCATCATATCTACCGATCTGTAGATATTGAACATAAGGCATTGGATCTTCATCCTGTTTATAACCACCCGTCCCTTCAGGACTGACTTCGAAGTGAAGGTGTTCACCAGTTCCAGCACCAGTGTTACCAATCTCACCGATGACTTCACCATTATAGTTCTGACCTTTCTTGACCATAATACTACCTGCTGCCAGGTGTGCGAACAGATAATCCTTACCACCTGATGTGATGATAACAGTCTCCCCATAACCTGAGAAATATCCCACGTCAGTCACTTTACCCTTGAGTTTAAGTGCAACATACCAACCTTTCTGACCAGAGGTACCAATATCAACACCACGATGCATCCTACCCCATCTTCTACCTCTTCCACTTGTCATTCCAACAGGACCCTTCCCTGCACCGATACTCTGGAAGTTTACGACATCTACGGTGTCCTTAAGAGAACCACCAGATGTAACGGGTGTAATTGTGGACGGAGATGAAGAACCCGATGTAGAGGTCACATGAGGGGAACTTCCAGATCCTTCCTCTGGATTATTGACATCTGCATTAGGTGCATCAACAGGTCCCTTTGATGAATTATCTGGATTTGTAATGGCCTTCATCATTGCAGCAGGAAGTTCGACGATTCCAGTAGTGAACATTCTTGGATGAGGGATTTCTTTACCACCAAGACCGAACGGGAAGTCTATCGATGCCCAACCGATACCAATCTTCTCAGGGAACTTCAACTTTGGAAGTGCCTCATAAAATCTGGTGAAGACACCCTTCATCCACTCTAATGCAGCATCCTTTGCCTTTACTAATACACCACCTATCCAATCTAATCCAATCTTACCAAATTCTAATGCAGCCAAGAAGTCTTGCTTTAACTTCTTACCAACACCTTCAATACCGCCTCCCTTTATTCCAGTGTAGAAAAGATCTCCAATATACTCACCAATAAATGTACCAAGTAATGTACCAAGACCTGGAAGTGGGAGCAATGTACCTAATGCACCACCAATTGCCGAACCACCTGCACGAAACAATGCTTGATCTAATTTTCCAGTTTCAATGTAAGAGAAAACACCTACCAACAAAGATCCGACAATAGGGATCTTCTTAAATAATTTACCAAAGGACTTCATTGCCTTGACACCACTCTTTCCAAGAACCTTGGTAACAGCTCTACTAGGTGATTTTCTTAAACCCTGTTTGAAAATATTACTTCCTTTATCAGTTCCAGCAAGAGAACCTGTCTGTGGTTTTGATGTAATCTGTCCTTTCTTCAGTGCTCTATCAACCGCAGCCTTTGCTTGTACAGGACTCTTCCCATTTTCAATCGCATTTTCGTAGATACCTCTGGCAGCATGCCCATGCATCTTTTGTATTGACTTTGCTGCAGCACGAGGTCCAGTTGGACCTGACATACCAGGTTTTAATGGTCCTCCTCCTGGACCACCTCTTTTAGTATAATATTGTGCTGCCGAAGTTGGAGTAAATTTCTTTACACCCAACAGACGTTTCATTCCATCTTTAAATGTTTGTACGAGATTTTTGACTCCTCCCTTAAAACGTCCAATAACTCCAGTAAATTTAGATTTTATTCGACTTCCTATTGCACCTAATTTAGAACCAATTGCCTTTAGAGCTTGTTTAGCAGGTTCGAGTAATACTGCACCAGCTACAAGAAAATTCTTAAGGGCACCTAATTCAGTCTTCTTTCCAGAACCTCCCTTCGGAAATGTTTTATTGATAAGATTTAGGAGACCTAATGCAGCTCCTCCTAATAAAATATTTGTTAGAAAACCGAGAGGATCAAAACCACCTTGTGGTGTAATAAAGGATGCACCTTTCTTACCTTTCTTCTTTCCTTTTTCTAAATTATTTTCAAGTCTTTCTCTTTGTCTTTTGTCAGATTCTTCTTCAACACTTCGAGCCATTGCCTGAAGGTTTTCATTCTCAGTCTTACCAATCAATATCAATGATTGAGTGGTCTTATCAATATTTTCAAGTTGCTTCTTCAGACTATCAACGGATGCGTCTTTATCGGTCTTTGTATCTGGAACCTTGTAAACTGAAGACGGAAGACTTATAAACTTTGTCTGTCTTCTTGGGATGACATCCGATTTCTTTACAATATCACCCTTTTCCTTTTTTACAATAGCAGATGCTTCCTTACCAGAGACAAACTTTTTTGCCCCTTTTGTTTTTTTATCCCCTCCACCAACTACCTTCTTGGCAGTAACATCAAGTAGACCTTTTGTAACCCCTACCAGTAACATAGGTAAAGCCATATCTTACCCCACTATGTTATAGATTGATTTAACCACAATCAAATCAAAATTATTCAAGTCTTCAGCAGAGAATCCTGGTACTGTTTTTTGACCAGCAGATGATGTACTATTTGTTCCTTGTTGTTTTTGTGGTAAAGGTATAGCTACCTGTGCTCCTCCACCACTATCACTACTGTATGGTTGAATGTTAGATGAGGAAGAAGTTGATGAGGAAGACATCTGCATTTGACTCGACCCACCAGACCCTGATGTTGGTTTAGGTACGTCTTTCAGATATGCTGCATTAGCACTCTTACCCTTGATCAGATTCACAATCGTTGGTGCTCTTCGACCAACTTGACCATACCATGCACTATCAACTAATTCTTTTCCTGCTCGATCATAATCACCAGCAGCAAATGCCTTCTTAAATGATGGGAATCCACTTGCCCATGCAGGACCCATATTAAATGTCAAGTCAATCAGAGCTGCTTTCTGTAACCCACTTGCCTTATCGTATCCAGGAATTTTCTTGGCAGCTGCCTTATGATGTTCATAATCCATATCAAACAATTCATCTGCCTTCTGTTTGGTGATACGGTCAGGCATAGACTCACCTTTCTCAATCAAGTGACCATAACCAATATGGGGCAATCCACGACTATCAAGGTATTTGTCAAGTCGTAGTCCTTCATGGACCTTGATCATCTCTTTTGCGAAGTTATCATTTTCACCACCGACCATGCCACCACCTGACATACCGAGGATGCTTCCAAAGTCAGGGAAATTATCAGTGACTTTACCTCCTCCCTCAAGTCCCTGAATTTTTGCAAAGGTTGGAATGTTACTACCACCAGCAGCAGCATTTGCTTTCAGAAGGTTGGACGCACCATATGTATCAACTGCCTTCTTACTCATCATAACTTCACCTGGTTGTGCAGCAACAAGTTGGGTGTCTTTACCCATACCTTCTACTTTCACACCAGTGTTCGGAGTTATTGCTCCACCCTTCTCCATCGATATTTGTTTTGCATCTACAACTTCACCACCGTCTTCTTGTTTCTGTGCCCATTGTGGATAATCAAGTTTAGGAATTGGATCCAATTTAACCTCTTCAATAGGTTCAAATTGATTTGGTGGTGAATTGTCAAACGGATTTAATTTTTTAAGACTATTAACAGCATCATTTATCGCACTAAGTGAATTATTCAATCCACCGATCAGTAGATTAACAGGTGCTAATAAAAATTCATTTATAAAACCGATTATGTTGTCATTGATAAAATCGATTATAAAATTAGCAAAGTCGTAGAATGGTCTGACGATCATTCCAGGATCTTTAATTATCTCCAATAAGAAATTGACAAGTCCTCCAAGTGCAATATTAGTGAAGAATTTCATTATTACATCAAATGCACTTGTGAATGGTTTAGTTACCTTCTCAAGTTTCTTTGGATCAGATCCTGATCCGCTCTCCATTTTTTGTTCACGTGCTCTTCTACTTGCTGTCGCCTTTTCTTGTCTCAGTTTATTTGCAGCTCTCTTTTCTTTGTCATTCTTTTCTTTATCAAGTTCAAGAACCTGTTTGAGGTTATCATCAATCTTTGATAATGTTGTTGCAAGAGGAACAAGTTCTTCTTGTCGATCTTGCTTTATCTCAGTCCTTGCTTGTTCTGTGCTTGGACTAAGTGTTGAAATTTTACCAGAAGTCTGTTGTGTCGATTGACCTGTCGTTTCGGTTTTACCAACAAAGTTCGAAGCCTTTACCGTCTTCTTCTTTGGTTTGAATTTACCAGATTTACCTCTAACTCTCCTCCTTTCGTTTGCAATTTTTGCTAAATCTTCATCAGCTAATTTACTATCACCAAACGAACCCTTGACCATTGCCTCCTTGAGCAAGACAAGGTAATCTTCGTAATCTAATTCAGCTTCATAATCTTCAATACCAAGCAACTCAAGAATTCTTGGATCTATATCATCTTGTCCTGCAGGTTTTGATTTATCCTTGTCAGACTTACCGATAGTCTTAACTATTGCAGTTACTTCTTTCTTTCTTTTCTCTTCTCTCTTCGCTTCGTTTTGAATACTTTTAATGAGATCGTCTAAACCCTCGGGTGCATCATCAGATTTTTTGGCATCCTGAAGTTCTCTGAGAATTTTCTCAGCAGCTGCCTTTTTATCTGATGACTTCCTTTGGATTTTTTTAGCCATTGCGTGACTTCATCTTTTGCTCTTCTTCCTCTAAGTGATTTTGAAGTAATGCAACATAGATGTCCCTTTCCCAAGGCATCATGTTTTCGATCTCTGTTAATGAATATTTATGGTACTGCATTAAGGAAAAATTCAACTTGAAGTAGTTCTCCAAGTCCATGTGTACCAAACCTATCCGAAAAAACTTGAGAGACCCTCCAGTACTACTGTACTCTTAACTTTGGTGACTGGGTTTTTAAGTTCTATTGAGTGGGAAAGTTTAGGCATTGTATCAAAGAACTTCTCAATTTTCTTGAATTGAGCAGAACTCATTTGTTCAAGGAATTCGATAATTTCCTTCTTACTCACATCCTCAGTAGACCAAACCTCTTCTTCGTTATAGATTTTATCAATACAAGTTGCAATCAATTCAAATGATCTATCAACACTTGTGTCGTTGAAGTCAAAGTTGTTTTTGATGAACTGATCAAGAGATGGGTACTTCATCTCCATCATAAGATTATCGTCAAGCCTGATCTGTTTATCGTGTCCTTCAGTTTCGACAACCTTGATATCTTCAAGGTCAATCTTAACAGTGACAGTTGTTTCACCATCATCAGGGGCAACCAGATTTACTTCAACTTCCTCACCAACAGACTTACCCCTAATGTTCAAGAAGAGATATTCGATATCAAAAGTAGGAAGATTTTCTACCTTGATTCCTCTTGTACTAATACAGTTTTTGATGACTGTTTTGATTGCTGTAGTAATATTTTTTGTATCCTCACTCTCCAATGCAAGAACAAGTAACTTCTCTTCTTTGACTAGGAAAGGTCTAAACTTAATAGTTTGTTTAGTCGAGGGCAATTCCAACTCATATGTTGGGGTAGCAATTTTTGGTAAAGGCATGACAATCTAATAAAGATTTCAGATATGATTATTTATTTGCGTTTTTTACGCTTTTTTGGTTGAGGAATTCCAAGATCATGTTCGGTCAAAACTTTGAACTGAACACCATTATCTTTGGCAAACTCCGCTGCAGCATTCCATTTGGCTTGATTGACTGCATAAGTTGTACATTCATTGATATATGACCTTGTGACTCTGGATGGTTTCTTTGGTTCAACACATTGTTTCTGAGGTTTGATCTCAATAATGTATCGACACACTCTACCATCCTGATGTCTTATTTGTACAATCCCATCAGGATAATATCTATGGACTCTTTTGTCAACAGGTGACACATATGGTATCGAAAACTCCTCCGACGCATATTTCAATACAGCATCGTTTCTATCACACCATTTTAAAAAGTGTAATTCCCAACTACTACGGTAGACTATATTTCTCGCATCCCCCATATATTTTTCAGGATGCTGAGGGTGAAATCTACCTTGATGATACTTCGAACCCCTTGGCATCAGTTATACATAGTAATAGAAGTAGTATCAGTATTTAGATGGCAGGTCCAACGCCGAGATCATATAAAACTTCTGAAATAAAGTCGAGACTTCTTAATGTCGCTCGTCCTACAACATACATGGTGAAGTTTACACCGCCTTCAGCGGTTCAATCCTTCATGGCAGAACGTGGTGTCAGTTATACATCTCGGGGTGAAGACTTTGAGTTAGCTTGTAGTGTCATCAAGACTCCATCCACTTCATTTCTTACACACGCAGTCAGTGCAGACTATCATGGTGTGACACAAGAGATTCCATATCGTAGAGCATATCAGAATGAGATTGGATTGACATTCTACGTTGATTACAATTATGAAATCGTAGAATTCTTTGAGGGTTGGGTGGATTATATGAGTGGTCTTGGATCTACTCTTACAAGAGAAGAATATAGATCACCCCAGGCATTCTACAGACAGAACTATTATAATGACTATGCATCAAGTAGTCTGTTTCTGACTAAATTTGAAAGAAGTTATGTCAGTCCATTAAAAGCGGGTGTTCAGAAATACATGGAATATGAGATGATTCAAGCATATCCAAAAGCTATAAATAGTATGGAATTGGGATATGCTCAAAAAGATTCCCTTCTCACATTGGATGTGACTTTTGGTTATACCCGTTACGTTAGAGTAAGAAGATGAAGACTTTAAGAGAGTTCCTATCTGAAGATGCTGCGTCAGATACTGCAGGTACAATTAGTCGTGATAAAAGGGGTCGGGGTGGTTTAACACCATCTGAAATGCCACGAGGAAAACAATTTTCTGTTGCTGACCTTTTGAAGAGAAGAGGTGGTGGAAGTGATAAAGGTGGAGACCAAGATTCGGATCAACAATCTCAAAAGTCCGACAGTGGTAGAGATACAAGATATAGAGGATCAGGTGTAGGAAGAAAAGACACTGTAGGAAGACCAAAACCTGGTACAGTTCCATCATCAAAAAGAGCATTACCAGCTGGAAAGGAACGTAAATCACTTCCAGCAGGTAAAGACTCAATGGTTGCAAGAAGAACAGCTGCTGCTAAACAACCACCACAACACAAACAGATCTCCGCAAGACCAGCATCAACTGCCATGGCTGGCAGTAGACAGAGACCTGCAATCAGACCTGCCAAGTCTAATCTGTCGAGAGACAACATGGGTGTTCAAAAGGTCAATGTACAAGACCTTGGACCAACCACTCAGAAGAGACTAAATCCTGCCAAAAGTAACAGACAATTACCACCTGCAAAAAACACTCAGAGACAATTACCACCTGGTAGATAATGGATGAGGAACAACAGAAATATCTCGACAGTGATGTAAATCGATTTACTGAAGAAGAAGTAAATCGTATCAAAGCGATGAGGGTTGAAGATGATATGATGTTGGAAATCATCGAGAAACTACAAACTGAAGTAGAAGTTGTTCCTGACGTTGGTAAATATTTTACCTTTATATACTCTGCAAAAACACCAAGAGTTGAATACGACAGATTTCCTTTAGTCGCGGTAACTGGCCTTTTTAGATGGGGATTTAGAGGTTTGAACTATCACTGGGGAGAAATGAGAAATTACACCTGGGAAGAATTACAAAGCAATCTATATAAGGTATATCCTATGGAATTGAAGACTTTAAGAGCAATTCCATATCAAAGTTTTACAATAAATAATTAAAATTCCTTAGTATAATGGCTGTAGATAAGTCTCAAGTTGTATTTGACGGAATGATTGTCGAACAACAAGTTAATACAGTCACTGGAGAAACTTATCTTTATACTGCTGATGGGAACACGCAACTAGCAGTGGGTCAAGGTAGTGATTGGACAATATTAAACGAATCAGCCTTCAGAAGTGCATATAATGCAGTTCCTGGAAATAGTGCAACATCGTTAACATTTGAAAGCACCTTTCAAAACAGAACATCAACATTTAATGAGGCAAGAACGGAAGTTTTAAATACTGCAAATGAGGGTAATGTTTCTGTTAAACAGACACTTTATGAAAATGGGATACCAGGAACACAAAATCCAACCACTGGTCAATACGTAAACAATGACGGAACTATTACTGATGGTGATCCATTCAGTAATTCACCTAACAGTACAGTTTCTGCAACAAATGCAAATACAGGAACTCAAAACCCTAGTCTGAATAATACTGGTACAGACTCGGAGGGTTCAACTCTCACAACATCTGATACAACTGGTGGTGCAGATAGTGTAGATTCGGATACGTCAGTTGGATCAGGTTCTGCAGGTAGTGGTTCAGTCCAAGTTGGTGGAAGTTCGGAGATCTTAAGGTATCCTACAGAGATGCCAGACGCATTTGAATACGACTTCATCAGTATTCAGGCAAAGGAATATTCACCGACTGGATTGACTGAACAGACAGGTGACTTAAGTCAATCAAACGTGGGAGGGGAGACATTCGAAACTGTCATTCTCCCGATGCAACCGAACTTGTCAGAATCAAATGCTGTAAGTTATGAAGACTCAAGTGCCGACTTCCTTCAATTGCTTGGTGGTAAGGCAGCTATGGGTGCAATCGGTGCATTTGGACAGGATAATTTTATAGAGTCTCTGAAACAGACTGCAGCAAACACGATGAGTAGTTTAAAAGGTCTTGCATCAGATAATGCTACCAGAAAATATATTACAGCATATTTTGCGGGTCAAGCAGTTGGTACAAATCTTGTCGCAAGATCAACAGGAATGGTGGTTAATCCAAACATGACCGTATTGTTCAGTGGTCCGACTTTAAGGTCATTCCAGTTTAGTTTTCCAATGACTCCGAGGTCAAGTGAAGAGGCAGTAAATATCAGAAAAATTATTAGAGCATTTAAGAGAAACTCATTACCACAAAGATCAGAATCATCTGCTTTCCTGATGACACCAAGAATATTCTTGTTAAAATATATCTTCAGTAGTAATTCAACTACAGAGGCCACACATCCATTTCTAAATAAATTTAAACCTTGTATGTTGACCAATTTCAATGTCAACTACACTCCAGACAATTCTTATATGACTTTGAGAGATGGATCGATGACTCGATACACCATCGATTTGACTTTCAAGGAAGTAGTTCCAAACTTTGCCGATGAATATAGTAATCTTGAAGAACAAAACATGGGATTCTAAACATGGCAAAAAAGTATTTTAGAAATATACCCGATTTCGACTATGTTGATAGAACGAAAGATGGTCAAAGTATATCTGACTATACTCGGGTAAAGAATATCTTCAAGAGAGCACAGATCTCAGAGGATATCTTCCAGGATCTCAACTTCTTCACCAAGTATCAAGTCAAGGGTAATGAAAGACCTGATAATGTTGCGAAAAAGGTCTATAACGATCCTAACCTTGATTGGTTGATTATGTTGTGCAACAATATATTGAACTTTGAAACAGAATGGCCAAAAGATCAAGCTTCATACGATAAGTACCTTTTGAATAAGTATGGTACATATGAAAAGTTGAATGAGGTTCATCATTATGAGACAAATCTGATTACTGATAAAGCAGGTAGACAAATCGTCCCTGAAGGGTTAGAGGTACCACAGGACTTTTCAATCACTTTCTTTGATCCTACCCTGAAACAGATGGTTACGAGATCAAGTACATTCCCTGTCTCTAATTTGATCTATGAGAATAGACTTGAAGAAGATAAAAGGAGTATCTTCATTCTGAAGGGTACTTACCTTGCACTCGTTATAGACGATATCAATACGATTATGCCTTACACTCCTGGTTCGACACAATACGTCTCAGACCGTGTTGTAAGGGGTGAAAACATCAGACTTTATATCTAGAAAAAAAGTAATAGGGCAAAAAAATACCCCGAATTTTTTTCGGGGCTTTTTTGAAAGCAAAGGCCGATTTTGGTATCAATCGTTTGCCAGACGCGAGAAGTATTTCATCGGATCGTCGTCGTCCTCATCGTCTCCCTTACTGACAGTAATATCAGGAGAGTTGAAGTCAGAAGTTGTCTTTGAAGACTGGTAGGAGTCTTCCAGCTTTCGCATGACCTCTTCTTCGGAGACAGTCTTTCGTTCTGTTGCTGCGTAGTTATCATACTCAGTTTCTTCCTCTACGGTTGATCGACGGGTGGACTTGTTGCCCAGTACATAATCAAGACGCTTCTTCAGTTCATCATAGGATTTGAACTGATCGGGTGCAGTGAAGGCAGTGAGTGAATACTGCTTCTTCCAGATTGCTTCCATCGCTTCATCGTCATCCAGGAGAGGAGACACACGATCGAACTCGGAACTATCATAGTTCCAGTAACCAGCAACCTTCTTCAGTTTGAGTTTGAAGTTGGCACCTTGCCAGAAGTCAAAGGGGTTGATAGGAGTTTCATCTTCGAATTCAGGTTGCATTGCTTCCATGATCTTGTCGAAGATCTTCTTACCAAACTTGTACAGGAATACCTTACCTTCATTCTGAGGATTGGCAGGGTCCTTGACCACGTAGATGTTTGCGTAGAAAGAAAGTTTACGCTTTTGTTTGCGAACGGTTTCCTTATCTGCTTCGTTACCACTGTTCCACAGTTCACGGTTCAGTTCACCGATAGGATCCTTACCACCAATGGTAGTCAGGGAGTTTTCGATGTACCAACCACCAGGACCTTGGAAGGCATGGGAGAACAGTTTCACCCAAGGGAGATCTTCTCCTTCGGGAGCAGGAAGGAAACGAATAACAGCATATCCGTTACCACTTTTATCCATCTCTGGTTTCCACAGACGGTCATCGGCACCACCGCCGACACCACCGTTTTGCTTCTCTACTTCTTTGACCAGTTTCTGTGTCAGAGAACCAAGAGAGGATTGTTTCTTTAGATCTGAAAAAGACATTCGTATTTACCTGTAGTTTGTATTTGGCTTGTTGGTCAAGTTTGGGTGGGGGACCTGACCACCCCCGTATACTACACCCCTCAGAGGGACTCGTCAAGGTGTTTCCTCATATTATCTATAACGTTTGTCATGTTGGCAAAAACGTAAGACAGATCCACGTCAGCAGGGAATCCTAGTTGACGAGCAGAGGACATGATACTGTCCTTCATCAACTGAGCTTCAGGATCGTCAGAAAGACTCAGACGAGTGTATAGAACCTGTTGTTTCTTCAACAGGTCTTCCAACATTTCTACATGTTCTAACTTATCTTTGTTAGACATGGATGGAAATGAAAAGACATTCTTATAGATCTCCTCTTGGAGTTCTGCAATCTCTTTCATTTCTGTTTGGACTATTTCTGACTGAAAGAAACTCATTCTTCCTCTTCTGATTCTGCGACAGTTTCTTGTTGCTCAATCCCTTCAATCTGTTCAAGGACATCGATAGCACCTTGAATTTTTAGATACATCTCACGACCAACATCGAATTGTTGTTCGAGTTCAGCCTTTTGTTTTCTCAAGTTTTCAAGCACAGTAGCATTATCAAGTGCCATGGACAATAACCTCCTTAAGGATCGATTTAAACTTAAATACATCAATATGTATAAAGGAATCGTACTTATCAATTCTCATTGACAAGAACTTCCAGATAGGATCATTAAGTCTCCTATCAAACTCGGTTTTGAATCCCAGAATCTTGTTCAAGATGACCAGGGATTCGAGTGATAAGTTTTTTCCAAGATGTTCTCTTACAATATGTGGGTGTCTTGTCCCATCAATGTAGAACATCTCGTCAAACTTTTTATCTGAAAAGACATTTTCTATTTCTGTTCGAAACGTGTAAGATAAACTCTGAAGACGTTTCTTCCAGTTGGTATAGTTTGTTTCCCCGTTTCTAACGATCTCGCCAATCCACAGAGACTGAGGATCATCACAAGACACAAAATTAGAGACAAAGAATTCAATAACTTCACTATCATCTTTCTGACGACTCAATTTTTCAAAGAAAAATCTATCCTTACGTTTGTAGAAAGATTCTAAAGACGCACGAGATTTTCCTCCGTACCTATGATAGTCATAATTTTGTTTAGTGAAGTGATTTTTCAATCCAAGATAACTCTTGTAACAATCGAAGGGTTTCACTTTAGGAATCATAAAGGGAGTTTCGCATGAGATGTTCTCTTGAGGAGATTCAATTCCATTGCTTCGGCTTTGAGTTTCTCCTTCAATGGTTTAGATATTAACTTAGGAATAGACTCAATGTCAATATTGTTTTTCTCACAGAAGAAAACAATCGAGTCCATGTATTTCATGTCCTTGTTTTCTTTTGCAATCTTTTCAATCTCTTCAGAAAACGTCCTACTATTGTAGAACTTATTCTCGATGAGTTGTTCCACACTGAGTTCAGGTTTTGCCATATTCCTGTAATTTGAATTGAACAAACTCTCTAATATATTCGGTGAGAAGTTTGATGTACTTACTCTTGTCATACTGTTCATAAACGACACATTCTCCATCCTCACAGGACATAATAATCACAAATTTTTTGACTGCAATACCAGTCATTTCATAGAGCATACAAGCATAAGCTGCACACTGTACATAATAATGTTCAATCCACTTTTCAGGTTTTGGTTTCTTGCTCGTCTTGAAATCAATGATTGCAAGTTCACCTTCGTACTCTGCGATACAATCAACAGTCCCAGCAACTCCTAACTGGTTAGAGAACAATGACTGTTCGATTGCGTGAATGTTATCGATCTTGTCAAGAGTCGGTTTCGATTGTTTGAACAAGTATTCAGACAACGGTTGTACACTCGGAAGTTTCTCATTCTTCATGTAATGTTCAACCAGTGTGTGCATGTCAGTACCACGACTAGTTGCTGCCTTGGTGATCTTGTTTGCTTCATCCACACCAACACGTTTTCTCCACTTAGTGAAGATCTCTCTGTTGTAATGACTGATAACAGACGTGATTGATACTAATTTTTTACCTTGAGGGGTATCATAATATCTAACACCATCAATCGTCTCCCTTTCGAGAGACGGATAATCTATTTCAATATGATTGAACATTACATACCTAATTCAAGTTTAGCAATGATGTACTCTTTGACAAGTCCACTTCTGCAGATGTCTTCTGCTTCAAATTCAATTGTATCAAAGGATGGCATGTTAGTCAAGATACGCATAAAGTCTGCGATACCATTCCTTTCATTCTGTTTAGTCAAGTCGGACTGAGATGCGTCACCACAGAACATGATCTTTGAATGTTCACCGATACGAGTGATCATCGAGTCAAGTTCATGGAAGTTGAGGTTCTGGAACTCGTCAACAATTACGATGACATTATCCAGTGTGGTACCACGGATGAATGAGGTGGACCAGAAGGAGATTGTACCCTGTGCTTTGAGGTTGTTATACAACATCTCAAACGATGCATCGTCTGGCATCTCGAACATGTACTTGACCATGTTCTTGTAAGGAATCTGATACAGAGATGACTTATCTTCATGGTCACCAGGGAGGAATCCAATTTCTCTGGTAGGTACAAGGGACCTGACGATGTAGATCTTTTCGTATGGTGTCTTTGGATCTAAGACATCCATCAATGCATTGTAGAGAGTGATAAAGGTCTTACCAGTTCCAGCACATCCGTATGCAACCAAGTTCTGTTCTTGTTTATACTTATCAAAGAAAACCTGTTGGTTATCAGTGATAGGTTCAATCTTTTTAATGAAATCGAGATTGATCGGTTTCTTTCTCTTCATCATCTTATTCGACATCCCAAATGGAACTGGATTGGTACTACCAATACCTGCTTTCTTCTTTGCTGGCATAAAATTAATCGTAGTGTTTGAGGTTTGATCCTGGTTGTTTTTTGGCCTTACTAATAACGTCTTTCCAACCTGGATGTTTGGTGTAGATCTTATTGAATGGGTCACCCATCTCTACCCCCAGGCAGGGAGCATTGTCAGGTGTATAGTATCTTTCCCATTCGGGATTGTCTTCTCTCCACTGATCCCAGTCATGAATGCTCATTACAACATCTTTCGTTTCACCAGTCTCCTTGTTTCTTACAGGATACGTTGCCAAAATTTCACCTCCATTATGTGTGTGTATATTTATTACCAATCCAGAGCCTCTGAAATGACAGGGAACTGTTCCTTGAAAATCTCCTTACAAGAGTTGGCAAGATCCATATGTTCTTTCTGAGTTCCGTTTGCTGACCTCAGGTCGATGTAATGAATCCAACTGCGGATTGAACCAGTCATGTACATCTTGGTTGGTGTTGCAAGAGGCAGTACAAAACGAGCACACTCTTTCGCGACACCTGCATCCAACATCTGATTGTAAAGATTCGATGCAGAACTAAACAGAGTTACCATCTGACGTTCCAGACGTTCAACAATTTCAGGATCAAGATCATCAATACTATTCTGACGGTTCTTGGTGTCCTGTCGTCTCAGTTCAGGGAGTTCAATGTCGGAAGACAGAAGGTTGGTACTTGCATACCGTTGTGAGAACTCCTGGAAGGTGAACGAACGGTGCCGTAGGACTTGAGCTGCAAGACCACGAGTCGTCTCCATCTCCAGAGTCATGAACGCTTGTTCAAAGATACTCCAGTGTTGATGTTTAATACAATACTTTAAGAGACCAGCAAAGTTCTCATTGTCCTGATTGTTTGGGTTAGACACACGCGCACAATACGCAATGTGTTGCTCAGCATCAGGAGTTACTGAGATCAGTTTTGCTTGATTCATGTTTCTTTTTTAAAACGTTTCGTTCTTTTTTCATCAGTTTAACATACTCTCTCTCACCTTGAGTAAAGAGTTCAGGATGTTTTAGGATGTACTTGATTGCTTTCTTTGTTTTCATGGTTGAAGTATGCGTTGAAATATGCAACGATTCCATTACTTAACTTGTTCCCCTGAGAGATCCAAGTATCAACACACTCATAAATGTCTTTTGTAGAATATGATGTTTCGTTTATACGACCGCTACCATACCTATTTAACAAAACTTTAAGACATTGTTCACGGAGTTTCATCCTCTCCTCCGTGTACCTCCAATCATCAGTTGTCGTCATCTTCGAATACCTCGTCGTAGTCGGCAAGAGGATAGTACTCATCATCAAAGTTCTCCCGCTTGTCCATGTATGCGGCAGGATCAGAATACACTTCGGACTCTAATGCGTCAAGAAGGAGTCTCAGGTTTCTGATGATAGCTTTAAGATTGTCTTTCTCCATAACAATAGATGTTGTTGTCCATATATTATACCATAAAAAAAGAGGGGATCAACCCCCCTGTGTTTATTTGGAAAGAACTTTAATCTCTCCGTATATCAGTGAAAGAAATGCTACAGAACTTAGGGATACGATCCCAGCGATTTGTAGTGCTTCCATCTCACTTTACATACGAGCGACCACGATAGCAAAAAGTACCATGTACTTGTTCACCATCCTGCTTGCAGGTATACTCAACACCACGATATGCAGTGTTAGCAATTTGCGCATCGTGAAGAGCAGATGCCTTCTCGATTTGCTTCTTGATGAGATTTAAGGTGTTCATTTGTCTTACTC